>Ga0247669_1000011_pt1 | contig 249812 bp, 210 predicted proteins | sample CNK10_metaG_FD_182734 | JGI IMG/M metagenome (GOLD analysis project Ga0247669, IMG submission 182734) | Soil microbial communities from Purdue University Martell Research Forest, Indiana, United States - CNK10 | ecosystem: Environmental > Terrestrial > Soil > Temperate forest > Bulk soil... | reverse complement strand
GTGCGGTGATACTGGTAGCACTCCAAGCCGTCGGAGCCGCCGTGACTCCGTTGAACTTCACCGTGCTCGTTCCCTGCGGGCTTCCGAAGTTCGTTCCCGTAATCACCACCGATGTTCCAGCCACTCCCGACGTCGGATTCAACCCGGTAATGGTAGGAGCAGTTCCGCCAGTCCCGTTTGCTGCCTTGAATGCAGCCAACCCGATCGCCCAGTCATCCGCTGAACCAATGGTTGCTGCGGCGATAGCCGCCCCTGATATGGTCTGGACCTGATCTTCAACCATCATTTTCGCATTTCCTACACCAGGCACACTCTCCTCGATTTTGTAGCCTGGACCCGCTGTGTAATTCTGGCCGTTACCCGTCATCACTGTACCGAGTAACAAGTCCCCGTTGGCGGTAGTGTTCACGCTGGGGGCGCTGCTGGGGGCATTGTTGCTGCCCTGCGCCGCGGCGGCTACATCGAGGGACGCGGACGTTGCGACGCCCGAATATTCGAGAATTGAGAAGCGCAAAGTCCCCGAAATACTGTCGGAGACTGTGACAGTGTTTGCACCGCCGGCGATGCTTTCCGCATAAAATATCGCCCCCGTGAAGCCATCCGTGGTTTGATTGAACTGGATCGCCTTACGGTAAAAATTTCCCCTGGTATCGCCGACGGCTATGACTTCATTCAATGCCCCGGCTCGAACACAAACCGCGATCCAATTCCCCGCAGTATTATTCGTCCCAAAGCTTAGCGTTGATGACGTCGAGTTCCCGGCATCCTTGCCCGCATGCTGAACCAGAGTGATCGCCCCGCTCTGCGCTTGAGCAGGGAGGCCCATTAGAAATAAGAAGAAACTAAGGAAAACCGACTGGCAAGCAAGAACGAAGAGTCTAGAGAACAGACCGCCACGCGAATCAATCCACATTACGATAATCTCCGTTCCAAAAGGGGCTTCCGAGGGGCGTTTGATTGCCCAGTATCAGGAACTTCTTGACCTAATCTCTGCGGGATGGGTCGCACTAGTCGTGGCTACTGGGACGTGAGCCAAACGTCCTTACTTCATACCACGATCTCTTTACCCAGAAAAGCTAAAAATTGGCTCCTCTGGGAAGGGTATCGCAGCGTCCAAGTTACTCGAAGCGGCTAAGCGAATTGAATTGACAGATCGCTTCCGGGGAGCCGGTTTTCTCGGTGGAATGTGTGTATGGACCTCACAATAAAGACCTTGCATCGGCAAGTTTGCGGGATGTGATTCGACGTTATCAGCTCTTCGAAATCCCCATGCCTCGTGATATTTGTTGACACTCGCTCTTCCAGTGATTACTTTCACTCATTAGTGGATACCCGCGAAATCTCCCTGATTCAACAAACAACAATCGAAAACCTTGAGCAACCAAACACTCGGCGCTTTTACCGCCCTGAACTGGATTCCCTCCGATTTTTCGCATTTTTCGGGGTTTTCGTTTTTCATGTCGTTCCCAACGACCCGCAATTTTATCAAGCCCACCCGATTCTCCCCCACTTCGCGGTTCCCTTGGTTTGCGCAGTCGCAAGCGCCGGCGCATTTGGCGTGGATCTCTTCTTTGCCTTGAGCGCATACCTGATTACCACCCTGCTGATCCGTGAAGAAGAAATCCGGGGAAGCATTGACACCGGTGCGTTCTACGTTAGGCGGATTTTACGCATCTGGCCCCTGTATTTTTTCTTCATTGGGGTTGCTGCCGTCGTTCCGGTCTGGGATCGAACCCAACATCTAGGTTGGCCCTTCATTGCCGGCTATCTCCTGCTTTCGGGGAATTGGGTCTATGTTTTCCTCGGCCTGCCACACTCCATCGCCAGTCCGCTGTGGAGCGTATCCATTGAAGAGCAGTTTTACCTGGTCTGGCCGCTTGCGCTTCGTCGATTGTCCCGCCGCCAACTCGTCTTCGCCGTAATCGGTTTACTGGTCCTTGCGAATATGGTCCGGGTGTTTCTCGTCTTTTCGCATGTGGTCGGCGCAGCGGTTGAATACAACACCCTGGCGCGCATTGATGCGATCGCTTTCGGTGTTCTGCTGGCTTATTTCCTTGGAAGTGAAGCTCCGTCTCTTTCGCTTCTTAGCCGCGCCGCGCTCGCGATCGCTTGTTTGGGACTCTGGTGTATGGTCGCGTCGCAGACAAATTTGAACGCCCAAACCGAAGTCGCCCCGGTAATGGGAACACTCCTCGGCCGGCCGCTGATTGCGCTTGCTGCGGCGGGTTTGCTGTTTGCAGTGATCGGTGCGCCGGCCGCGGGTGCGCGCGCGCTGACTGCTTCCTGGCTGACTTACCTTGGGCGAATTTCGTACGGCCTTTACGTTTACCACGCTGCGGGACTTTTGCTTGCCTGGCACTTGATTCGCGGGAACTCGGTGAAAATATACGCCGCCTATGCGCTTACGGGTTTTGGGCTGACGGTACTGTTCAGCGCCCTTTCGTACCGCTGGCTGGAATCGCCGTTTCTCAAAATGAAAGAGCGTTTCGCCATCGTGCGGTCCCGGCCTGTTTGAAACTCAGTGCGATTTTCCCGAAGCTAGAGACTTCGTGCATAAATTCAGGGGACTGTTCCTAGCGTTTCGTCAGCAGAAAACTTCCGGCGACCAGCGCATCCACCCCGGAGCAGTAGTAGCTTCGCAGTGCGTCACGCGGGTTGATCACCAACGGCTCCCCAAAGAGGTTGAACGAGGTGTTGACAAGCATCGGTGCAGGGCCTTTTTCACCCATGCGCTTCAATAATTTCCAGAGCAGCGGATTGTTTTCCCGGGAGACCACCTGAACTCTCGCCAGCCCTTCGTTCGAAATAAAACCCGAGCCTGGCGACTCAAAAAGCTTGCGCGTCTTTTCCCTGGCACGCGCCATCGTGGTCATGAAACGCGCATTTGCCGAGCATTCGAAGTATTCGTCGCAGTTTTCTTCCGGGATCGCCAGCGCGAACGGTCGAAACGACTCGCGATGCTTTACAAAATCATTCAGATTCTCCTGCACGTATTCTGCCCAAGGCGACGCAAAGAGGCTGCGATGCCCGAGCGCGCGGGGACCGAATTCGGCCCCTCCCTGAAACCATGCCACGATCTTCCCTGCGATCAGCAGTTGCAAGGTCTCCTCAATTTGCCGGTCGTCGGAATCAAACCAGCGATAAGGCGCCTTGCAATTGTCCAGCACCTGCTTGATCTCCGCGTTGGAAAAGGCCGGTCCCCAGTAGAGCCCTTTCATTGGTGCAACGCGCACGCGGCAGGGTGCCTGATGCCACGCCAGCCATGCGGCTCCCAGAGCCGTGCCCTCGTTGCCCGCCGCGGGCTGGACGAAGATTTCGTCGAAACCAGACTGCTTCTCTATCGCCGCCACAAGCAGTGGATTCAGAAACAATCCGCCGGCCAGACACAGATTCTTGCTTCCAGTGCGATTGCGGAGAGTTCCGAGCCATTCCGTCAGCACAAGCTCGCAAGCCTGCTCAAAACTGCTGGCGATGTTTCTTCGCAGAGCATTGTCGGGATCTTGCGTGATCCCTTCCGCTAACGGCCCTTCTGGAATACCGAGCCTCCTGTAAAACTCGCCGCTGAAGGCCAGGTTGCCGGCGAATCCACGGTTGAAAAATTTCCTGCTCAGGTGAGGCGCTTCCTTCGATCCATGCCGGAGCATTTCGACGAATAATTTTTCGTAGACGGGTTCGCCGGAAAGGCTTAGCCATTGAGTTTTGTGCTCGGACGCGCTATTTGAGAATCCTAGCAGCGTTGTGATCTGGGTATACAACCAGGCCAGGGAATTCGGAAAGGGAATAGAGGAGAGTTCTCGAATTCGCGTCCCATCTCCGATCCCCACGAGCCCAGAGCGTCCATCCCCTTGATTGTCAAGTGATACGACCAGTGCCGTTTCGAACGGCGAACCGAAAAAGGCGCTCGCCGCGTGGCAAAGCTGGTGCTCGAACTGAACAACTCGGCGGGCGTGTCCGCCGGCCATTTCATGCAGAATACGCGAATTATTCAGTTCGCGGCCCAACTCCCCTAGCGCTTTATTGAAGTAGTAGGCGCTCGAAACAGGGGAGAGTGGCGCAAGCCGTGCGCGAAATAATGCCTTCCGAAGAAAAGCCCGATTAGGTTCGCTGGCTACCGCAACCTGCTCGACGTCCTGCCAGCGGATTTTTGCCCCCTCCAGACAGAAGCGGATCGATGCCCGTGGGATGCCGCCGAACGATCGGGTACGCCCCAGTTTTCCTTCTTCAATGGCCGCGACGATGGCCCCCTGACCGTTGATCAGAGCTGCAGCCGGATCGTGCCCCATCGCTGAGAGCCCAAGGATGTACACGCTAGTTGTAACTCGACATAGTGGACCTGCGCGCGGATAGTATAACTCGCGAAGTTCAAGATTTCTTGGAACGTAAAATCGAGTTGCTGTCCACGCCAAGACCCGACGGACGAATCCTCCACACTGCATTGTGAAACAGAGGGTTTTACTTTGGCCTTGGCTCCTCTTGCCTCGCTGGAAACTTCTTTGCCGGCAACCGGTAGATTTGCCCACCCAGAACCAGACAAGCTATTCTGCGGCTCATCCTTCGATCATCCAACTGACTAGCCTGCCTTCCAGCAGCACACCGTAGTACACCAGCACAACTTCTGAAAGTCGCGATAGATCGCATAACACTATTATTATCAATAAGTTATGCGGTTGGGTGGAGTTCCATTAAGGAGGAATGAGAATAGCGGTAACAATTTGCCACTATGTGGAATTCTTGAAGGACCAAGTAAGGTTTCCCAAGCTTGGGCTGTCGCTCTGTAGCTTCTTAAGTAATTGATATTAAGCTGTTTAGTGATTTTGGTGCACTCTGAACAAGGGAATGCCCCTGGCAGTTCAGTTGCACTCTTTCAACGCTAGCCCTGAAGCTTAGGGTGGGCGGCCGTCTGTTAGGTCTCCAGCTAGATTGATTGTCACCATGAGCCAGAGCTACACTACTGTACTCCCTGAACCCGCTCTGCCGGGTTTTGTATATGGCCTTGGTTCAATCATGCAAAACCTCAATGACATGGCGGGCGAAATTGCCCGGACGGATATCCCGGTCTTGGTTGTCGGCGAAAGCGGGACCGGAAAAGATGCCTATGCCAAGCTGATTCATAGGCTTTCCCTCAAGTCTGACTCTCGCTTCAAGAAGATCAATTGCGCCTCCTTCGAGCCAGCCGACCTTTTTGGGCCATTCCGCCCGTCCAAACAGCCGCTTGCCAACTCCTTCGGCACTCTCTATCTGGATAATGTGCAGGAACTCGACCCGGCCAGCCAGCGCGAATTGCTCACGTATCTGCCCGACGGCGAGAGTCTTGAGTCCAACGAGCAACCCAGCGTACGTTTCATTTCCTCTACCACTGCAAACCTGGAGCCGGAAGTCGAAGCGCGGAACTTTCGTCGGGAACTCTATTTCCGCCTCAACGGAGTTTGTCTGCGCCTTCCTCCACTCCGGGAACGAAAGGAAGACATTCCGGCCCTGGTGAATTATTTTGTAAATAAACACTCAGCGCTACTTGCCAGAGAAGCGCCGCCCATCACCGGCCAGGCGCTGCAGACATTGTCGGCATATCATTGGCCGGGCAACATTCGCGAATTGGAGAACTTGGTGCGCCAATTTGTTGTGTTTGGCGATTTGCAGACTGCTCTGAATGATCTTCCGACGGCTGCTTTCGGACCCTATGCTCCAGCCGGCCCCTCTCCAGGCGGTTCGCTGAAAGTTGCGGCTCGCGCCGCCTCCAAGAAAGCGGAACGCGAACTCATTATGCAGGCCCTGGAGCGTACGCACTGGAATCGCAAGCGGGCCGCGCGCGAACTGCAAATCAGCTACAAATCGCTGCTGTACAAGATTAAACAGATCGGGGTATCCAACGGGAAGCATGAGAGCTGAGGGAGGAATCATGAGTGCTAGGCTTCGAGCTGTTTCACTGGCTGCAGTTTTATTTTGTGTGCCAGTATCGTACGCGCAAGACCAGGCTGCCCAGAAGTCTGACGCAAATCCAAAGCCGGCCGCCGCGACTCTTTCGGCCGTGGATCCCGATTACAAAATCGGCCCCCAGGACGTTGTCCGGATTGACGTATGGAAAGAGCCGGACATTTCACGCACGATTCCAGTTCGACCGGACGGAAAGATTTCGCTCCCTTTGCTCAATGACGTCCAGGCGGCGGGGCTTACGTCCATGCAACTCGCCGGGACACTGCGTGAGAGCCTTTCGAAATACCTCACCAGTCCTCAAGTCACGGTGACCGTGACCGAAATCAACAGCCGCCGCGTTTATATCACCGGCGAAGTCACTCACGCGGGCGCGCTCCCGCTTTTGCCCAATATGACCGTGCTGCAGGCGCTTTCCAGCGCCGGAGGGTTCACGCAGTTTGCCAAGCTCAAAAATATTTACGTGCTTCGAACCGAAGACGGAAAACAAGTGAAGCATCCTTTCAACTACAAGGAAGTGGTTAAGGGAAATCTCGCCGAGCAGAATATTCTTCTTCAGCCCGGCGACGTAATCGTGGTTCCCTAAGGCTCTAATGTGCTTATGACTGCTCGCAAATTCGTGTTGGCAACACTGACCTTCTCGTTGGCCCTCCTGGCGGGAAGCACTTCGCTTCGTGCACAGGACGAACCGCAACCGCCTGCGGAGGGCAAACCCAGGCCAGCGGGGACTTCCACTCCGATTTCGCTCGTGAATACCGGTGGTGAACAGAATCCGGATGACAACAATAACAGTCTCACCCCAGACAATACTCCTCTTACGGGCCTGCTCACTCCTACCCTGGGCTCGCCCGAAACTCTCCACAGTTACTGGGTACCCGGTATACAGTGGACGGGATCGATCCAGTCCAGCGGCTACAACCAGACGCAAAATTCCGGCTGGCTGATGAACAACTACATCCTGGGCAATCTCAGCGTTTTGAAAGTATGGAGAAGGTCGCAATTTGCCCTCAATTATTCCGCCGGCGGATTCTTCTCGTCAGACAGTTCGCAAGATAACGGCTATTCCCAGCAGCTCGCTCTTTCGCAAACGTTTCAATGGAACCGGTGGTTGCTTCAGCTGAACGATCAATTTTCTTATCTGCCGCAAACCTCTCTTGGATTTGGCGGCGGCACCGGCCTCGGGGTTCCGGGCGTCGGTGGGTCCGTAGGGCCGGTAATTCCGGGGATCGGCAATAACTATGTCCCCAACCAGAGCATTTACACAGCTGTCGGACCTCGCTACAGCAATGCCGGCGTCGTCCAATTGACCTATTCCGTTTCTCAGCGTGGCTCCATCACCATGAGTGGTTCCTACGGTCTCCTGGATTTCGTGCAGTCGGGAAATGTCAACAGCGACTTCACCACCGCTACGATCGGCTACAATTACGTGCTCTCTCCCAAGGATTCCATCGGAGCGTTCTACCGTTTCTCCGGCTACCACTACGAGGGCCAGCCGCAGGCGAATGGAGATCATTCCTTCAACTTTGCCTACAGCCGTAAAGTGACCGGAACTCTGGGCCTGCAACTTTACGCGGGACCTGACTTCACCACTTCTCGGATCACCACAAATGGAAACTCGCTGATGTATGGCGCGAATGTGGGGGCCTCAATGATGTATGGGGTAAAGAACGGCGGATTGGGTCTTTCTTACAGCCATGGCATATCCGGCGGCAGCGGCGTTTTGACGGGTACGACGGCGGACCAACTCAACTTCACCGCCAATCACCGGCTCAGCCGAATGTGGAGCGGGCAATTCAACCTGGGTTTCGCCCACAACGCCGCTCTAAACACCGGCATCCAGACAACTTCGCAGACTTTCAATACCTGGACCGTGGGCGGCGGCGTCAGCCGGCCCGCCGGCAGAAACGGCACGATTGCGGTCGCCTACAACGCCGACATTACGAATTACGGTCAAGCGGGCTGCGTCGGGACCGCCTGCAGCTCCAGTCAATCTTACAACTACGTCACCATTAATTTTCAGTGGCACACGCGCCCTTTGATTTTGCCTTGATTGGCGTCAACAAAGGCTGCGGATAGAATGGATACGGGAACAGGATCGAGGGTCGCCGGCTAATGTACAAAAGCTTTTACGGTCTTAAAGAAAACCCGTTTAACGTCAACCCCGATCCTCGCTTCCTCTTTCTGACGAAGCAGATCGAGGAAGCACTGACTGGCTTGATGTACGGCATCCAGACCCGCAAAGGTTTTATCACGCTTACCGGCGAAGTCGGCACCGGCAAAACCACTCTGATCAATCGCCTTCTCGACTGGCTCCATCACCGCCGCGCACGCACCGCTTTTCTCTTCAACTCCCGGATGAATTCCAGCCAGCTTTTCGATTTCATTCTGGCGGAGTTCGATATTGCCTGCGAGTCCAAATCCAAGAGCCAGCAACTCCTGAAACTCAATCACTGGCTCCTCGAACGCTATCGCGACGGCGAAACCGTTGTTTTGATCATTGACGAAGCCCAGAACCTGACTTATCCCGTTCTTGAGGAAATCCGGCTGCTTACCAATCTGGAGACTTCCACGGAAAAACTTTTGCAGATCGTCCTCTCTGGCCAGCCTGAACTCGAAGAGAAGCTCAAGCTTCCGCAACTTCGCCAGCTCCGGCAGCGCATCATGCTTCGCTGCCGCACCACTCCGCTTTCTGAACAGCAGACCGGCGAATACATTACCGAACGCCTCAGGATCGCCGGCGCCTCGGGCGCACCGATCTTTAGTGCAAAGACGATTGAAACCATCCATGTCTATTCGCTGGGGATTCCGCGCGTCATCAATCTCTTGTGTGAGCATTCCCTGGTAAACGGGTTTGTCGAGCAGCAGCGGCCGATTCAGCCAAAAATCGTCGAGGATGTTGCCCACGAGTTTCAACTCGACGAGGTTGAGCCCGTCGCTCCAAATGGCCCCACCAAGATCGATTCGGATGTCTATAATTCCGAGGTTTTTCTGCAAAACCTCGGCGAAGCTCTCTCGCGCTTCCGGGTTGGCCCTGGGACCGGACGTGACCGCAAGTAACCTCCCATTCCAGATTTGAACCGGCAGTAAATTTCCAGGATTAACCGTTACCTCAGCCAGTTCGCGGAATTCACTGGGAAACAGGGGATTCGCGGACCACGCCCGCTTCGCCCCGCTCGCGCGCCATGTACTGGTCGTGAATCCATCGATATGTTTTTTCCATTCCTACCCGGAGCGGCGTGCTCGGTTCCCAGCCTAGATATTTCTGAATCAGCGTGTTGTCGCTGTTCCTGCCGTTCACGCCCTTCGGCGCGCTCAAATCGTAATTTCTCTTCAGCTTGATTCCCGCTATCGCTTCGGTGATATCCACCAGTTGATTGATGGTTACGGCTTCGCTCGATCCCAGGTTAATCGGCTCCAGAATTTCCGAATTCATGATTTTTTGAATTCCTTCGGTGCAATCGTCGATGAACATAAAACTCCGCGTCTGGTTCCCGCTGCCCCAGATTTCAATCTCGTTTTTTCCGGAAACTTTCGCTTCGATCACCTTTCGGCAGATCGCCGCCGGAGCTTTTTCACGCCCGCCAAACCAGGTTCCCCACGGCCCGTACACATTGTGAAAGCGCGCGACCCGCGTATAGAGCTTGAAATCCTCGCGAAAGTGCCGGCACATCCGCTCGGAGAACAGTTTCTCCCAGCCGTAGCCGTCTTCCGCCAGCGCCGGATAGGCATCCTCTTCCTTCAACGAAGGAGCTTCGAAGGTTTTCTGTTTGTCTCCGTTGTAGACGCAGGCCGACGACGCGTAGAAAAATCGCTTCGCCCCGTGCTTCATCGCCGCTTGCAGCATGTGCGTATTGATCAAAACCGACAGCATGCACAGCGCCTTGTTCGCTTCAATAAATCCCATTCCGCCCATGTTGGCGGCCAGATTGAAAATGTCGCCGGCGCCTTCCGCCGCCCGTTCGCAGTTTTCCTTGGAATTTAAATCCATCGAGAGATTCTCAACATCCTCGAACCTCTGATACCACCGGTCGAACGGCTTGATGTCTACCCCGCGCAGATTTCGGCACCCCTGCTGCCGCAGAACCGCAATCAGCGCGCCTCCGATGAATCCACCCGCGCCAGTCACCAGAATTTTGGAATTATTATTCAACGAGTGCTTCTCCTGAGAGCCGAAACAGCTTGCTGCAAGTCTCCATCATACATCTGCCGGACTCAAAATCGTCCGAACTCCCCGAAGGGCTAGTTGTCTGTGGCTGGGTAGGGCAGATGCGGGCGCTATCGGGCTCCTCGATACCGCCCGCTCAGGGAATTCCAACGGATGATCACCACATCCAGAAACATCTGCACGCTGTCCCGCAGCATATTCACTTTTGTCGCAGGAGAGTGCGCCCAGCGGACCGCCACCTCGGCAGTCCGCAAACCGTGGTGCCGTGCAAGATACAGAAGTTCCGGATCAAATCCAAAGCGCTCGATAGTCTGATGTTCGAAAATTACCTTGCACTTCTCGCGTTGGAACGCTTTAAAGCCGCATTGCGTGTCCACAAACGGCAGCCACAGGATTATTCGCACGATCCGGTTGAAAATAATCCCCGCAAGCTCGCGAAATGGCGATTCGTGCACCTCGATCAGGCCCCGATTCACCGCTCGCGATCCAATCGCCACGTCATACTCGCCCATTTTTGCAAGTAATTTGTCGGCTTCTTCGATCGGTGCCGAAAGATCGGCATCCGTGAAAAGGACAATCTCGCCGCGCGATTCCAAAAACCCGTGGCGAACGCTGTATCCTTTGCCGCGATTCTGTCCGTTCGAAACCACCCGAAGGTTAGCAATTTTGCCGCGAAACGATTCGGCGACGTTAATCGTTCCGTCCGCGGAACCGTCATCCACTACCACCACTTCAGTTTCCCGGCCAGCCCCATTGATATAGTTGGAGATTCTCTCCAAGGTCGCCGGCAGGCGTTTCTCTTCATTAAATGCAGGAATCACAATGGATAATTTCGGTGTGCCTGGGCTCATCCGTTTTCCGCAACCTCGGGTCACGCCCATTCAGTCCGTTACCAGTTGCTTGTTCGGGCGCTTCAATTTCGCGCAAGTATACTCGACTTGTCGGCCGATTTTGCCTTTTGATTGCAGAAATTACTCGCGCTCCTTTGCGCGCCACACTTTCGATTGCCCGTCGCCGAACGACCGGAAAATTCAGATCGAATCGGCGGCCTCTCCCACGCTAAAGTACGCACAATCCGGATGGTGAAACGCCAGCGCGCTCACACTCGCTTCGGGATCCATCATGAACCCTTCCGTAAGCTGTACGCCGATCTCATCCGGCCGCAATATTTTCCAGATCCCCGCCTGATCTTCCAGCTCAGGGCACGCGGGATAGCCGAAACTGTACCGCTTTCCGCGATATCGAGAAGTGAATCGCTGCGCCATCGTCAACTCCGGCGGATCCGGGAAGCCCCAATCCTCGCGGATTCTCCGGTGCAGCCATTCCGCGCAAGCCTCCGCGGTTTCAATCGCCAGCGCTTGCAAACCGTGTGACTTGAAGTAGTACCCGTCGTGTTTCGCTCTCTCGGCGCGCTCCCGAATGCCCTCGCCGGCCGTCACCACAAACACGGCCACGTGGTCTCGTTTCCCGGCACTGGCATCCAGCACGAAATCGCTCAAGCACAACTGGTCGCCCGTCTTCTGCCTCTTGAACTTCCAGGTCAGCAGCGGCTCTTTCCCGCCGGGCGTATACAAGTGCAATGCCTCACCCTCTGCTTCCGCCTCAAAGAATTGCCAGACCGCGCGCACCTTCATGAACCCCGCGGCTTCGTTTTTCACTTCTTCCATCTCGTCGTATAACTCCACCGCTTTCGCTTCGCGCGCAGCCAGATGCTTTTCGAAATCTCCCCGGTAACCCATGTGCCGTCCATACAACATGAACGGATTGATGTAACTCCACAGCTCTCGCAGATCCGGCACCAGCCGCACCTTGCGCTCCAGTGTCGCCACCTCGGGAATTGGCACATCTCGCCGGACTTTTGCTGATCGGGTAACAGCCGGCTTTTCCACGATCTTCACCGTCGTCGCCAGGCTCACACCATTGCCGGAACTCGTATGTTCGCTGAGCACTCGCGCCCGCGTCGCCGGATCCATCAGCTCATTCATCAGACGCAGGCCGGTCATCGCGTCCTTCGCGTAGCAAACCGCGCTCTGGTAACTCGGCGCAATCTTCTGTTCCGTAAACTTTGCGCTCAGCGCCGCACCGCCCACCAGCAGCGGCACATCGATCCCCGCATCCTTCAAGTCACTCGCGGTCGTGATCATCTGCTGCGCGCTTTTCACCAGCAGCCCCGAGAGCCCGATCGCATCCGGCCTGTGCGCCTGGAACGCTTTGATTAACTCTTCCGGCGGAACCTTGATTCCCAGGTTCACCACGTCAAATCCGTTGTTCTTCAATATAATTTCCACCAGGTTTTTCCCGATGTCGTGGACGTCCCCCTTCACGGTCGCCAGCACCACTTTCCCGCGTTTCGCCGTATCGGCTTTCTCCATGAACTGTTCCAGGTGGCCTACCGCCGCCTTCATCGCCTCGGCGGACTGCAGCACCTCCGCCACAATCAATTCGTTGGCGTTGAACAGCCGCCCCACTTCCGCCATTCCCGTCATCAGCGGGCCATTGATGATGTCCAGCGGCAGCACTCCCTCTGCCCGCTTCCGCTCTAGGTCCGCGATCAATCCGTCGCGCGTCCCTTGAATGATGTAGTTGCCCAGCCGCTCGTCCAGCGGCAATTCCTCTCCCGCCGCTTTATCCTTTTTCTTCGTCGTGCGGAAATGCTCCGTGATCGCCGCGATGTGAAATTGATTGATCGCCGCCTTCTGTTCCTTGCTCTGTTCCCGCCAATCCTCCGGAACGTGGCGCAGCAACTCGGCCCGCGGATGGTCCGCGGGCAAATCCTTCGGTTTATGCTGAAACAGCAGGTTCTCAGCCAGCCTTCGTTCATGTTCCGGAATCGAAGCGAACCTCTCCAGTTTCTCCGAATTCACAATCGCCAGGTCCAACCCTGCTTTCGTGCAGTAATACAGGAAAACCGAATTCACCACTTCACGTGCCCCCGCGGGCAGCCCGAACGAGACATTCGAAATCCCCAGGATCGTCCGCGTATCCGGCAGCGCTTCCTTGATCAGCCGGATTCCCTCCATTGTTTCCACCGCGCCGCCGATGTAGTTCTCATCTCCCGTAGCGCAGGGAAAAACCAGCGGGTCAAAAATAATGTCTTCCGGCGCCATGCCGTATTTTCCGGTCAGCAATTCATAAGAACGCTTGGCGATCTCTCGTTTCCTCTCTCTAGTGAACGCTTGTGCCTGAACCGGGTCTTCATCGATGCAGCCCACCACAATCGCGGCGCCGAAATCATGCGCAATCGGCACCACCTTCTCGAATTTCTCTTCACCGTCCTCCAGGTTGATGGAATTGATGATCGCCTTGCCCTGGCAATAGGTCAGCGCCAGCTCCACCGCCGTCGGGTCCGTCGTGTCGATCATCACCGGCGCTTTGATCTTCCGGATCAGCTTCTCGTAGAACGGCTCGATGTCTTTCTTCTCATCGCGCTCTGTGCTTTGCAGGCATACATCCACGATGTGCGCTCCGCCCTTCACCTGCCTCCGCGCGATTTCTGTCGCTTCTTCCCATTTCTCTTCCGCCACCAAATTCTTAAACAGCCGCGAGCCAATCACGTTGGTTCGCTCGCCCACCAGCAGCGGCCGCGTCGAATCATCCGCCTCGATGGTCTCGATCCCCGAGTACACCGCGCGATGCGGTTCGCTCGGTCGAATCCGCGGCTTCTTGCCGTCCACCATTTGCGCGATTGCCCGGATGTGCTTCTCCGTGGTTCCGCAGCATCCGCCGACCAGATTCAGCCAGCCGTGATTCACAAACTTTTCCAGCTGCGCCGCCAGCGACGAGGGGGTCTCGAGATACTTTCCTTCTTCATCTGGCAACCCTGCGTTCGGATAGCACGACACAAATTCCCCGGTGATCGAGCTCAGCGTCCGGATGTGGTCGGTCATGAACTCCGGCCCGGTGGCGCAGTTCATCCCAAACGCCAGCGGCCGCGCATGCCGCAGTGACGCCCACATCGCCTCCACTGTCTGTCCCGCAAGCATCGACCCCATCGGCTCGATCGTCACCGAAACAACAAAGGGAATTTGCATCCCAATTTCCCTGGATAGTTTTTGGATCGCCAGGATCGCCGCCTTGATATTCCTTGTATCCTGGCAGGTCTCCACCAGCAGCAGGTCGCTGCCGCCCTCGATCAGCCCCTTCGCCTGCAGATAGTAAGAATCCAGCAGCCCTTCGAACGTTACCCCGCCGGTCACGGTGATCGCCTTCGTCGTTGGCCCCATCGACCCAGCCACAAACCGCGGTTTTCCCGGCGTCGAGTATTCTTCCGCCGCCTGCCTGGCCAGCACTGCCGATCGTTTGTTCAACTCCAGCGCATCCGCTTGCAGCCCGTATTCGGCCAGCACCAGGGGCGTTCCCCCAAAGCTATTCGTCTCGACAATGTCCGCCCCGGCTTCGAAGTACTTCCGGTGGATGTCCAGCACCACGTCCGGACGGGTGCGCACCAGGTTTTCGTTGCAGCCTTCCAGCGCCGGCCCTCCAAAGTCGGCCGCCGTTAAGTCCCGTTGCTGCAGCATGGTACCCATAGCGCCATCCAGAACCAGGATGCGCTCCCCCAGCAACTCCCTTAATGCCCTCCCGGATTCTTGCAGGTTCCGCACTTCCAGCCTTTCTCGCCAACACCAAGGCCCTTTCCGGGCCTTGCGGATATCTCCCTAGTTTACGGTCTTTCCTGCAGAAACGAACCCCTAGTCATTAAACGGGTTGCTACCCAGTCCCAACCCCTGGAAAACACACCTTAACTGTCAGTAACAATTCGTGAACATCTGGTCCCAAGGTCCTTGCCCGAAAGCCCGGGTTTCTCTACCCTCTAGGACAGTGGCTACGAAAACTATGGCTTCCAAACTGACCGTCTGCCTGCTCTCGCCGCACCCCCTGGTGCTCACTGAATTTGAGCGCTTGCTGGGCAAGGCCTCCCAATTCAAAGTCATTTCCAAACAACTCGAATCCACCCTGGCTCCGGACTTGCGCAACTTCGAGCCTCCGATCGCTCAGGTGTACGTCGTGGATGCGCACGCCGCTCGCCAGGCTACAGGCGCGTTGCTTACGAATATTCTGGAGCGCCACGTGGATGCGCGGCTCATTGTCGTGGGCGACGCGATCAACGAGGCCAACTGCTTTTCGCTTCTCCGTCTTGGCGTGAAAGGAATCCTTACCTACGCTGAAGCGCGCGATCAGCTTTCTCGCGCTCTTCCTCTGGTCTCGCAGGGAGGCTTCTGGGTTCCGCGTTCGGTCCTCTCCGGTTTCGTGGATTCCATTCTCACCAGCCAGGGACGCCGCCTGAAGACTGACTCGGTTACCAATCTGAGCCGCCGCGAGCAGGAAGTTCTCGATTCGCTTCTCGAGAATCTTTCCAACAAGGAAATCGCCAGCAAGCTAAACATCGCGGAGCGCACCGTAAAATTCCACGTCTCCAACTTGCTCAACAAATTTGGCGTTCGCCGGCGTGCCGATCTGATCCTGCTGACCTTTCAGCGCCGCCTCTCTCAGGCGTGATCCTTTTCTCCTAGGGCCCGCCTTCTGAGGCGGGCCGTTCCCCTGTAGCGGCCGCCGTCCGCGGCGGGCGCCTTTCTCCCGCATTTCCCATGGTTTCCTAAAAATCTGTAGATTGTGGGCCGCTGCCTGTCCTCCGGCCTCGGCCGGACTATCTAATCGCTGAACTTAAATCGAATTATGCACCACAACGCCTGCACGCCGTCTTTCCAAGTGATTTTCTTTCCCTCTTCGTACGTCCGTCCGGCGTAGCTGATCGGCACCTCATAAACTCGCCATTTGCCCTTGGCGATCTTCGCCGTTATCTCCGGCTCAAAGCCAAATCGGTTTGATTTCAGCTGAATATCTTTCAGCACTTCGCGGCGAAACACCTTGTAGCAGGTCTCCATATCCGTCAGCTTCAGATTGGTCGAAATATCGGATAGCAGCGTCAACACTTTGTTGGCAACGTAGTGCCAGAAATAATGCACGCGCTGCGGCCCGCCAAGAAATCGCGAGCCGTACACCACATCCGCCCGCCCTTCCACGATCGGCTCCAGCAGCTTGGGATAGTCGCGCGGGTCGTATTCGAGGTCCGCATCCTGCACCAGAACAATTTCTCCGGTTGCAACCGCAAATCCCCGCCGCAACGCCGCGCCCTTCCCTTGATTTTGCCCTTGGAAAAAGAATCGGATGTTCCGCAACTCGATTGGATCTTCGCCGTCGGCGGCTGCCGCTTGGGTCTCTCCCCGCCCTTGCTTCTCCGCCAGCCCCCGCAATATTTCCAGCGTTCCATCACTCGAGCAATCGTCCACCACCACGATTTCCTTGCGCATATCCGCCTCTTCCACGCGGCGCAGGATTTCACAAATCGTGTTTTTCTCGTTGTAAACCGGAATCACCACGGAGACTTTCGGATCGTTCAGCTGGGATGGGTTTCTTCGCGTATGGGTCATGGAAGCCTAAAATTGTATAGGCCCCACAACCCGCCGTAAAGCGCTACTCCCTCCATACCGGCTGTGACGCTGTGCACTCGTATGTTTAAATAGAACCCGGGCGTCCTTCTCCCATGATCACCTTTTTTATCCAACAATTCGGCTGCCGCGCCACCCAGGCCGACGGAGCCGCCCTCGAGCGGCAGTTGCGCGAACAGGGCTGTGCGCCCGCCCCCGATTCTTCAACGGCCGACGTCGTGGTCCTTAACACCTGCACGGTCACCGCTGCCGCCGACGCCCAGGCCCGCGACGCCATTCGCAAAATCCACGCCGCGAATCCTGCCACGCGCATTGTAGTAACCGGCTGCTATGCCCAGCGCGCCCCTGAAGAAATTGCCACACTCCCCGGCGTCAGTTTCGTAGTCGGCAACTCCCACAAACCCCAAATCCCTAAACTCCTCCACTCCATCTCCGGCGTTTCTGAAATTCAATCTGTAGGGGCGGAGCTTGCTTGCCCCGACAACGGAGGAGCTCCTCCCGTTCGATCCTTTCAAGAAAATCAATTGTTCAACCTGGCCCCCATCCTCACCGGCAACATCTTCGAACTGACCGACGTCCTTGTCGCCCCCGTCCTTGGTGGGGAAGGGAATCACACCCGCCCCACGTTGAAAATCCAGGACGGCTGTAACTCCCGCTGCTCGTTCTGCGTAATCCCGTTCGTCCGCGGCAAATCCCGCAGCCTGCCTCCACAAACAGTTCTCTCTGAAGTCCAGCGCCTCGCCGATTCAGGGTTCCGTGAAATCGTTCTCAGCGGCATCAACCTCGGCACCTATGGCCGCGACCTCACGCCGCGCGTCGAATTTCTAGACCTGCTCCGCCGCATCCTCGACGAATCGTCCGTCCAGCGGCTGCGCATCAGCTCCATCGAACCGCTCGACGTCACTCAGGATCTCATCGACTTCTTCGCATCCAACGATCGAATCGCGCCGCATTTTCACATGCCCCTGCAATCCGCTTCCGATCGTATCCTGGCCGCCATGCATCGCTGGTACCGCTCCGAACATTACGCCCGCCGCGTCGAACTCATCCACGACCGCTTGCCCCACGCTGCCATCGGCGCCGACATAATCACCGGGTTCCCCGGCGAAACCGATGCGGACCACGCCACAACCCTGGACTTCATCGCTGCCCGCCCTTTCACCTATCTCCACGTTTTCTCCTACTCGCAACGACCCGGCACCAAGGCAGCCTCGCTATCCGGCCAACTGCCGGGCCATGTCATCAAAACGCGCGCCCGCGAATTGCGTTCTCTCGCCGAATCCAAATCCACCGCGTTTCGCCGCGCTCAAATCGGCCGCACTCTGCGCGTCCTCACCTTGCGCCGCGATCCCTCCGACGATCCCGAATCGACTCCAGCCCTCTCCGAAAACTATCTCCATGTACTCTTGCCCATGCCTCTCCCACCAAATCAGTTCGTTGACGCCACGATCACAGGCGAATCGGGCAAGCAACTTCTCGCAGAGCCCATCGAAACCGCCGCCCTCGTTGGCAAGTAATTCCAAGTTGAGTTCGTTTGATGAATGAAATCCGGCAGGAAACTTCCGCTCTTCTCTGCGCGCTCTGTGGAACCTCAGCGGCCTCTGTGGTAAATCTTTCTCTTATCCCTCAAAAATCACCTGGGCAATCGCCTGCTCCGAAGTATGCGTAATACTCACCGCGATGTGTTTCACTCCCATCGCATCGGCAATTTTCCTGGCCTCGCCCTTCAACGCCAGGTTCGGCCGTCCGCCCCGCTGCCGCACCACTTCCACATCCACCCAGCGGACCCCGCGGCTCCAGCCTGTTCCCAGCGCTTTCATCGCCGCCTCTTTCACCGCGAATCGTCCGGCATACCGCTCATATTTGTTCTTGAACTGCTCGCAGTACGCCACCTCATCCAGCGTATACACGCGCCGCAGAAACCTCTCTTTCTGCGATTCAATCACTTGTTGAATCCGGGGCACTTCCGCCACATCGATTCCCATGCCAACGATCATCTGCTCACCTGTGCGGCTCATTCCGCCGCTTCACTGATCCTGCGATTTTTACACGGGTCCGCTTGCGATTATACTGGTCTGATTGTGGCTACCAGAAAAACTTCGTTGAAGCGCCGTCGCCCGGGCCAGCCTGCGCCCTCGGCGCCGCCCGTCCCCCGCATTGCCGCCCCATGGCGCCTGCGCAAATCCCGCGGCCTGCAGATTCTCGAGCTCGCTCCCTTTCTCAAGTTCCACTGGCTCATCCACGGCTTCAGCTCCCGCCCCGGCGGCGTCAGCTCCCTCGAATCCGAAAAAGTCCTCAACCTCGGCTTTATGGAATGGGACACCCCCGAAAACGTCATCGAAAATCGCCGCCGTTTTCAAGCTGCGCTCGGGGCAAGCGATATCAACCTCATTCCCCTGCGGCAGATCCACTCGGACCTGATCCGCGTTTTCCCTCAGGCAGCTCCCGACCCGTGCAAAGGCGACGCTTCCGCCACCAATCGCCCCGGCCAGCTCCTCGCCATCCAGACCGCCGACTGCGTGCCCATACTTCTTGTTGATCCGAAGAACCGCGCTGTCGCCGCCATCCATGCCGGTTGGCGCGGCACGCTCGCCCGCATCACCCAAAAAGCTGTCGGCCGCATGCAGTTCGAATTTGGCAGCAAGCCCGCCGATCTTCTCGCCGCCATCGGCCCTTCCATCGGTCCCTGCTGCTACGAGGTTGCCGCCGACTTCGTTACCAAGTTCACCGCGCAGTTCGCCGATGCCGCGGACTATTTCGATGAGCCCCGCTCCGGCGAAGAACCCAATCCGCTGCAGTGGCTCAACATGAAGCCGCCCGGTCACCAGCCACCGCCGAAAAACGTCCACCTTGATCTTCGCAGAGCCAATCGTTCGCAACTCGTGTCCGCCGGTCTGCTCGCCAAAAATATCTACGACAGCGACCTCTGCACCGCCTGCCACACCGGCCTGCTCTTCAGCCACCGCCGCGAAGGCCCTCTCTCCGGCCGTCTTCTCTCCGTTATCGGCATACGTTAGCCAGTCGAGATTTTGACCATTCATTTACATATCCTCGATGCATTTCCGTCGTAGAGTAGGCGCCATGAGTTTCCATCTTGCACAAATCAATATCGGCCGCCTTCTTGCACCCATCGATGATCCGAAGATCGCTGGCTTCGTCGCCCAGCTCGATTCTATCAATGCTCTCGCGGATTCGGCTCCCGGCTTTGTCTGGAGGCTCCAGTCCGCTGCCGGCAATGCCACGGACGTTCCTTACAATGAAGACCCTTTTATTATTGTGAACATGTCCGTGTGGGAATCGCTCCATCCGCTTCGCGACTACGTCTATACGTCAAGACATATCGAGGCTTTCCGGGAACGCGCCAGGTGGTTCGAGAAGATGGATAAACCTCACTATTGCCTCTGGTGGGTTCCTGTGGGCCACACTCCAACGGTTGCGGAAGGACGCGAGCGTCTCGAACACTATCAGGTCCACGGTCCGACCGCATATTCTTTCTGGTTCCACAAGCACTTTCCTGAGCCGATAGCCGAACCAGTGCCTCGCTAATCTACTGGCCAACCACGCGCAACGGCATCCCCTGCACTTCCTTCAACGCCAGCTGCCCGCAAGCCGCCATCACATCGCGCCCCCGCGAATACCGCACAAACGTCGGCACGCCCTTCTCCACTAAAATCCGCCGGAACTCCTCAATCGTTTCCGCGCCCGATTCCTTGTAGGGTAGCTCTCCCGGATTCCAGGGAATCAAGTTCACCTTCGCGCGCGTCAGCGATCCCAACAATCGCACCACTCGTCGCGCGTCCTCTGTCGCGTCATTTACCCCGCCCAGCATCACGTACTCAAACGTCAGATGTTCCCAATTCCGCAGCGGATAATTCCGACAAGCCTCCATCAGTGCCTTCAGCGGATATTTCTTGTTGATCGGCATCAGCGCGTCCCGCTGTTCGTCGCACGAAGCATTCAGCGAAATCGCCAGCTTCGGTCGCACTTCTTCTTTTCCCAGCCTCTCAATCCCCGGTACAATTCCGCTCGTCGAAAGCGTGGTATGCTTCGGCGAAAGTCCAACACCCTCCGGATCCAGCAAAATCCGTACCGCCGCCATCACATTCCCAAAATTCAACAACGGCTCGCCCTGCCCCATCAGCACCACATTTGTCCTCGCCGCCAATCCATCGGGAAGCTTCTCCGAATTGTAGGGCCCGCCTTCTGAGGCGGGCCGATCGCCTTGCAGGCCATCCAGCGCCTCAGTCTGCCTCTCCTCCATCTCCTTCAGCGGCATCAGCACCTGCGCCACTATCTCCCCCGCTGTCAAATTCCGGATCAATCCCAATTGCGCCGTCAAACAAAACTGGCAATCCACCGCGCAACCTGCCTGCGTCGAAATGCAGATCGTCTGGCGCCCCTCGCTCGGCATGAACACCGCTTCCACCGCTGCCGGCTTCTTCAACAATTTTTCTTCCTGCGCCGCCAACTCAAACAAGTACCGGACGGATCCGTCCGAGGACACATACCTTTGCCGCACCGACGGCAACGTGATCGTCGCCTCCCGCTTCAGCTTCTCTCGCAGCGCCGTCGGCAGATTGCTCCAACCGTCGAGGGAAAACTCCCGCTCCCCATATAACCAGTGATATATCTGATCCCCCCGGTAAGCCGGCTCGCCCAGCCCCGCGCAGTATGCCTTCAGCTCTTCCCGGCTTTTACCCAGCAATTCCAAGCTCTTCCCCCTAACTCACTCCATTCTCTCACCCGAAGCCGGCTTTCGGCCATTTCCCGCCTCTACGCGGTTGTCCTCCAAATTAAAGAAAATAGTAAGTTTGCCGTTCTTGCTCGCCACTTGCCCCACCCTATGCCACAATACCTGCATGACCACCATGGTCTCCAACGCGCGCGATATCCAACGTCACGCTCTACCAAACGGCCTCGTCGTTATCACCGAGACCATGCAGCACGTCCGTTCCGTCTCCGTTGGCATCTGGGTTCGTCACGGTTCCCGCCGCGAAACCCCCGCCGAAAATGGCACTGCCCATTTTTTAGAGCACATGGTCTTCAAGGGCACCGAACGCCGCTCCGCCGAAGACATTGCCCGCGAAATGGATTCCGTCGGCGGCATGCTCGACGCCTTCACTTCCAAGGAGCAGATCTGCTTCAACGCCAAGGTTCTCGACGCGCATCTCCCCATCGCGTTCGATGTTCTCTCCGACCTTGTCCTTCGCCCCAAGTTCGATTCCGAAGACGTCAAAAAAGAGCGCCAGGTTGTCCTCGAAGAAATCAAGATGGACATGGACAATCCGGAATATCTTCTCCATGACATCTTTACTCGCGGTTTCTGGCCCGAACATTCTCTCGGCCGCCCCATTCTCGGCACTCCGGACACCGTTCGCAAATTCGAACGCGACCCCCTGCGCACCCGTTTTCAGGACTGGTTCGCTCCTGATCATCTTCTCGTCACCGCTGCCGGCCACATCACTCACCAGGAAGTCCTCGACCTCGTCGAAAAAGAATTCGGCAAACTTCCGCCATCACGCTACAACCCGGACGACCCCGTTCCTTCCACTGCCGCTCCCATCGTCCTCGAAACCAAGCGCGACCTGGAGCAAGTTCACGTCTGCATCGGCGTTCCTTCCATCGCCCTCGCCGACGATCGCCGCTTCGCTGCCGCTGTCCTCAACAATCTTCTCGGCGGTGGCATGTCCTCGCGCCTATTTCAGAACATTCGCGAAAAGCAGGGCCTCGCCTACGCCGTCTTCAGCGAGCTTACACCGTACTCCGACGCGGGCATCCTGAGCGTCTACGCCGGCACCGCCAAGGAAACCGTCGGCCAGGTCGTGGACATGACCATCGCCGAATTCCGCTCTATGAAAGAATCCCCTGTTACCGAAGAAGAACTCCTCCGCGCCAAAAACCATCTCAAGGGCTCCCTCATGCTCTCGCTCGAGTCCACCAGTTCCCGTATGTCCAACCTCGCTCGCCAGGAACTCTACTTCGGCCGTTTCTCCTCCCTCGACGAAATCCTCGCCGCCATCGATGCCGTCACCCGCGACCAGCTCCAGGCCCTCGCCAACCAGTTCTTCCAGCCAGACCGCATCGCCGTCACCGTCCTCGGCCCCACCAACGGATTCAAGCTCGACCGCGCCCGCCTAGCTTGCTAACCCCATTGGGCCACTTTCAAGTGGCCACTCCTGTATTTGTAGCGGCCGCCTTCCGAGGCGGGCGCTTTCACTGACGTTCGATGAACCGATCACGTTTTCCACCGTGCCGTCCCTTCTCCGTTGACGCAACTCCCTCGCTCTGCCATTATTTTCAAAGTTTCTCCGGGAGAATCTCTCATCGGTTTGCGCGTCTCCATCCTCGCCTCCGGCAGCTCGGGCAACTTAACCCTGCTCGAAACCGAAACCACCCGTATCCTCGTTGACGCCGGCCTCGGAAAACGCGAAACCCTCGCCCGCCTCGCTGCCGTTGGGTGTGATATCGACCGCCTCGACGCGGTCCTCATCACCCACGAGCACACCGACCACTGCAACGGCCTTCCGCAGGTCCTCGGCCTCTGGAAGCCTCCTCTCTATGTCACCCAGCCCACGATGGAAGCCCTGCAGCGCATCCTCCCTGACACCTTTGGCAAGCGCCTCCGCGGCGTGGAATCCATCCAGGCTGGCCAAAGCTTCACCATCGGCAACATCGACGTCCATGCCTTTGCCATCCCTCACGACGCCGCCGACCCCGTAGGCTTCACCTTCCGCACCAACGGCACCAAAGTCGCCATCTGCACTGATCTCGGCTACCTTCCAAACCACGTACGAGTCCATCTCCGCCAGACCGATTGCCTCATCCTCGAATCCAATCACGATCTCGACATGCTCAAGGTCGGCCCATACCCATGGGTCGTCAAGCAGCGCGTCCTCTCCCGCACCGGCCACCTCTCCAATCACGCGGTCAGTGAATTCCTCGCCGATCCCGAAGGCTTCGATTCCTGTGTTCGCCATCTCGTCCTCGCGCACGTCTCCCAGGAAAACAACAATCCCGATCTAGTCCGCCTCTCCGCCGAAGAAGCCCTTGGCCGCCGTCCCTCCGAATCCCCCTTCACCGGTGAACTCCTAATCGCCTCCCAGCACGTCCCCCTCAAGCCCCTCGAACTTTAAGCACATCCATGTAAGGGCCGCGGTTCTCTTTAGCGCCGGTGGCGCGACAGTACTTAGCCCAGTGCGTAAGCGCTGGGTATAGTGCGAACACATCCCAAGCGCCGTAGGTGCGGCAGATTTTCTATCACACGGAAATCCTCCCAACATGATTTTCGATCCTCTTTCGTTCCAATTCCTACCCTTCCAATCCTGGTCCCCAACAAAAATTCGCATGGCACCCTTCCCCTTTTTCCTTTACTCTTTTATCGTTCTTGGTAGAGGCGCGGCGGCCATGAGTAACCGGGTGCGTTGTCCCAGTTCGGTGTGGGGCACTCCGGAGAAAGGGGCCAGGTTTCAAAGTCCGCCGAAATCGCTGAGGATTCCGATCTCCCGGCGATTGGGGAACATGGCCTAAGGCCTGTTCACTGTCATCCGTATCAACGGGTGGAGCGCTATCGAGAGGTGGCTGCCACGGGGTTCGCTCGCGGTTCCTTCCTTATCGAATGCTCTCTCCCATTTGCGTCAACGAATCATGAATCTCTTCGAACTAACCCGCGCGTTGGTGGACATTGACTCCACAACAGGCCACGAAAAATCCGTGGCCGACTATCTCTTCGCCCATCTCTCTCCGCTTGCCGCGAAATATAGCGCCTGCCTCGATCGCCAGTCCGCCGAGCCTGGTCGCGACAACCTCTTCCTCTCCTTCGGTGATCCCCACGTCACTCTTTCCACGCACATGGACACCGTTCCACCTTTCTTCGCCTCTCGCGAAGACAGCACGCACATCCACGGCCGCGGCTCTTGCGACGCCAAGGGCATCATCGCCGCCATGATCGTCGCCGCCGAATCGCTTCTCGCCGGCGGAACGCGCAATTTCTCTCTCCTCTTCGTCGTCGGAGAAGAGCGCAGCAGCATCGGCGCCATCACCGCCGCCGCGTCTCCCCGCGGTTCACGATTTCTCATCAACGGGGAACCCACGGAAAATCATCTTGCCCTCGGCTCCAAAGGTGCCCTCCGTTACGATCTCATCTCGCGCGGCAAACTCGCCCACTCCGCTTATCCGGAGCTCGGCCACTCCGCAATTCACTCGCTCCTCGACGCCCTCCAGGAAATCCGGGCCTTTCCTCTGCCATCCGATTCTGTGCTCGGCCCCTCCACGCTCAACGTCGGCACCATCTCCGGCGGCCGCGCGCCCAACGTCATCGCCGACGAAGCCCGCTCCGAAATCATGTTCCGGCTTGTCGGCGATCCCAGTTCCACTCGAGCCGCCGTCACGCGCATCGCCGCCAAATGCAAAATCGAAGCCCGCGAATCTCTCTTCACTCCCGCGGTTCATCTTTCACCCCTTCTCGATCTCCCCACAACCATCGTTGCTTTCGCCACCGATATCCCCAGCTTCGATGGCTCCTGGGGCCAGCCCTTTCTTATCGGTCCCGGCAGCATCCACGTCGCCCACACCGCCGAGGAACGCATCCCCAAATCCGAGTTGACCGCCGCGGTGGATATCTACGCCCGCATGGTCCGGCAACTCCTCACCACCGGAGTTACTCCCGCATGAGCCTTCCCCTCGCCATTGTCGGCCACGGTAAAATGGGTCGCCTCGTCGAGCGACTCGCTCCCCACCACGGCTTCCACGTTGTCGCCAGATTCACAAGCGCCGACACCGCTTCGCTCGCTCTTGGTACGCTCGCCGGAGCATCGACCGCCATCGAATTTTCCACCCCCGCCGCCGCTCCCGAAAATCTTCGCCGCCTTGCCGCTTTGGGCGTTCGCACCGTTTCCGGAACCACCGGCTGGTACGATCACCTGCCGCAAATCCGCGCATCTTTCGAAACTTCGGGCTCCGCGCTTCTCTATGGCCCCAATTTCTCCATCGGCGTGAATCTCTTTTTTCAGATTGTCGCGCGAGCCGCTGCGCTCTTATCCGTGCATCCTGAATACGAAGCCTGGGGCTGGGAAATCCACCACTCCGCCAAGAAAGACGCCCCCTCCGGCACTCTCAAAAAACTTGCCGAAGAAATCCACGCCGCGGGCTATTCCGGCCCTCTGAGTCTTGCCGCCAATCGCGCCGGCTCACACACCGGTACGCACGAAATCGGCTTCGACTCAACCTCCGATACCATCACTTTGCGCCACACCGCCCGCAGCCGCGAAGGCTATGCCCGCGGCGCGTTGGAGGCAGCCCGTTGGCTGCAGCAAAGAAAAGGCATCTACGAATTTCGCGAAATCGTCTCCGAACTGGGAGCCCCAAAAAGTTCTGCGTAGTGGCCGGTCTTCAGACCGGTTAGAATTTGAATTTGGACTTTTGACTAACGACTGAGAACTAAGAACTGGCAAAAAGGAGTTACCCATGTTTACCGGAACCGGCACCGCACTCGTCACCCCATTTCGCGCCGACGGCTCGCTCGACGAAACCGCCCTGCGTTCCCTCGTCAAGCGCCAGATCGACGCGGGCATCAACTTCCTCGTCCCCTGCGGCACCACCGGCGAAAGCCCGACGCTAACACATGCCGAGCATCTCCGCGTCGTCGAGCTAACCCTTGAAATCGCCAAGGGCAAAGTCCCTGTCCTTGCCGGCGCCGGCGGCTACAATACCGCCGAAGTCATCTCCCTCGCCAACGAACTGCAGAAACTCGGCGCCGACGGCATTCTTTCCGTCACTCCTTATTACAACAAGCCCACCCAGGAAGGCCTCTTCCAGCATTTCAAGGCCATCGCCTCCTCCGTCAATCTGCCCATCATCCTCTACAGCGTTCAGGGCCGCACCGGCGTCAACATAGAGCCGTCCACCGTCCTCCGCCTCTCGCAAATCCCGAACATCGTCGGCATCAAGGAAGCCTCCGGCAACATCGCCCAGATGGGCGCAATCCTGAACCTCGTTTCCAGGGAGTTCCTCGTTCTCTCCGGCGACGACTCCTTGACGCTCCCTCTCATCTCTCTCGGCGGCCGCGGCTTGATTTCCGTCGCCTCAAACGAAATTCCCGCGGAAATGACCCGCCTTGTCCAATCCGCGCTCTCCGGAGATTTTACCGAAGCGCGGCGACTCCACTTCCAGTATCTTACTTTAATGGACATCAACTTCGTCGAGTCCAATCCCATTCCAGTGAAATCCGCGCTCGCCGAAATGGGTCTTCTTCAGCCTGTTTGGCGTCTGCCGCTTGTATCGCCCAAGCCGGAAAATCTGGCCCGCATCCGCGCCGTCCTCGAATCCCTCAATCTCATCGAAAGAGTCCATGTTGCAAGATCAAATTGAAGCTCTTTTTGACGCGCCGCCGTCCGCTTATACGGCGGAGCATCACTCGCTCTTTCTATCATTCAAGAAAGCTCTCAATCGCGGAACCATCCGCGCCGCAGAACCCGATTCCGCTTCCCCAACCGGCTGGCGCGTGAACGCCTGGGTGAAAAAGGGAATCCTCCTTGGTTTCCGCATGGGCTCCATCGTCAACATGTCTGTGGACTCGTCCAAGCTGCCCTTTTTCGATAAATCCACTTACCCGCTTCATTCCTTTTCCGTTGCCGATGGAGTTCGTATTGTTCCCGGCGGCTCCAGCATTCGCGATGGTGCCCACATCGGCCGCGGCGTCATCTGCATGCCGCCGATGTTCGTGAATGTGGGCGCTTACGTCGGCGAAAACACCATGATCGATTCTCACGCCCTGGTCGGTTCCTGTGCGCAAGTCGGCCGCAATTGCCACATCTCCGCCGGTTCGCAGATTGGCGGCGTCCTCGAACCGGTCGGAGCGCTGCCTGTCATTGTCGAGGACGACGTCGTTGTTGGAGGGAATTCCGGCGTCTACGAAGGTACGATCGTCAAATCCGGCGCGGTGCTTGGCACTGGTACGATTCTCAATCGTTCAATCCCGGTTTATGATCTTGCGAGGGATGCTGTCCATTCCGCCAGCGACGAAAAGCCTTTAATCATCCCCGAATACGCCGTCGTTGTCCCGGGCTCCCGTGGCGTATTGCATCCCACCGGCCAAAAATGGGGGATCTCCCTTTCCTGCGCGGTAATCGTCAAATACCGTGACGCCAAAACCGGCTCCCGCACCCAACTGGAAGATTTTCTCCGCTAGGTTCCGTTAGCAACTTAGTCCGAAGAACCTCAATTCAGTGCTTCCACAGGGGATTGTTCACGAAATTTTTAGGTCAAAAGCTCGCTTTCTGTCTCTTCTTCAATTCTTCAGAACCCGTTCAAAAAACGCCAGCGCTCTCGGATCCTCCGATTGCCCCAGCCAGAACATCGCCTGTTTCCTCACTTCCAGATTCTTGTTCCGCTCCGCCACTTCAATCAGCTTCGGCACACCTTCATCTTTCGGCATCTGGCTCAGCGCGAACACCGCCTTCTTCTTCACTTCTGTATCCGGATCGTTCGTGATCGCCTCGGTAATCGCATGCTCCGCTTTTGCCCCCGCCTTTTGCGCCAGCCAGAAGAGCGCCTGCCCGCGAACATGGGGGCTCTCGTCTTCCCGGGCCATTCGAATGATCTCTTCTGTTGCTCCCGGTTCCCTGCAGACATACAGCGCAAAGCTCACCTGCGCCCGCACATCGCTGCTCGGATCCGTCCTCGCCATTTTTTCAAGCTGCGCCCGGCCCGCCGCCCCTCGTGCCGCCCCCATCCAGAATGATGCCCGTTCTCTCAGTTTCTCCGGTTGTCCTGGCGCGCTGAAGCCTTCCAGGGCTTTGTCGGCCGCGGCATCCGCATGCAGGGCAATCGCCGTCAGCGCCTGCTCCGATATCCGAAGTTCGTCACTTCGGGAAATCTCCCGCCCTCGCACAAACTCGCTCAGGAAGGCCACACTGTCTTTGCTCTTTACGTCCTCCAGCCAGATCAGCCGCAAGCCTCCGGCATCCAGTCTGCACCTTCCCGAAATCACTCGGATCCGTTCGATCTTCCGCTTATCCGCTCGATATAGAATCCACAAATCCTTTCCGCCCTCCAGCTTCACGTCATCCTTGCTCTGGATGCTTTCGCCACCGCTCCGGTGCTCTTTTTCCAGGTGCCAGACGCTATTTGATTTTCCGTTCGCGCCCTCCCGGTAATCGCCGCAACAATCGCCGTGCTCCCCGGGAACGCTGGCAACTTCGTAGCCGATCCACAGCGGGCTGTCCGCCGTGGCCACAATGCCTTTCATCGTTGCCCGGAGCTCAGGTCCCGCAGTACGCAGATCGATTCTGGTATTCGCTGTTTCCGGTGCCGGGCTTTGGCCTTGCGCGGAATTGGGCCCGCAAAAAATCCCGCCGAAGAATATTCCCGCAATCCCAAAAAGTTTCAGTGCGCTCATTTGTCGCCTCACTTCTGGAGAAGCTCCATCAAATAGTCATTCGCTTCTTTCGATCCCATCAGCGAAAGCTTTTCCACGGCCTTCTTCTTCAACTCCGCGTCCTTCTCTCCTCTTGCGGCGGCAATTAGGTCCTTCGCATCTCCGCCAATAAAATAGGCGTTCAGTATTTCCTCTTTTACGCCGCGATCGGTTTCCTTCCCGTACATTGCCTGCAAATCCGAATGACCGCCGATAATTCCCAGGTTCCGGATCGCCTCTTTCCGCAGTTCCGGATTCGGCTCGCTCTTTGCCAGCGTGGCAAGGTGTTCGCGGTCGCCTGAAATGATGTAGCTCCGGATCACCGCTCGTTTCACCTCCGGATCGCTGCTGCTCATGTATACCTCTGCCAGTATTTTCCCGGCGCCCCTGCCGCCAAACGTGGCCAGGTACGTCACGGCCTTTCTCTGCAAATCCGGATTGCTCTGTCCCCGTGCAATCTTTCCCAGAACCTGCTCCGCCTCCGGCGATCCATTCTGCGCCAGCACAAACAGCGCCTTCGATTTAACCCGCGGCGTCCCGGTTCCATTCAGAATCCCTTCCACCAGCGGAATGGCCTTTTCCGGACTGCTGTTCATCAATCCCTGCAACGCTAGCAGTTTCAAATCCTCGTCATTCTGCGCCTCTGGATTCGCTTTGGATCCCGTCGTCGAGCGCATTTCGATCTCCAGCGCCTCGCCATCCTTTTTCCACCGGCTCTGCGGATAGCGCTTCTTCAAGTCCGCGATAGTCGCAATTGCCGCTTCTTTCTTTCCCTCCCGGTTTTGCGCGTACGCAGTCCAGTAGAGCGCTGCATCGGTCTGCGGACCGTTCAACTTCACCAGTTCCGTAAATGACCGCTCCGCTTGTCGGAATTCGTCCTCGTCTAGCGCCTCGCGTCCCTCGTCGTACAACTCCTGCATCCGATCCGCTCGCTCCTGTTCCGCGTCGCGCGCCTGCTCCAGTCGCTCGCGTTCCGCTTGCTGCTTCTCAGCCTGATTTTCGTCGAGTGCTTCGGAGGCCTGCCCCTTCCCCCCGCCCTGCGCGGCCAGCGCGCCCGAATGGCTCGCCAGGTTCAGTAACGCCGCCGCGAAGCAGATGATTCCCGCATGCACAAAAGTTCTGCCCATTCTCATATCTTGTTCCTCTCCGTGACTCTCGCGTTGTTTTCGGCCGGTTTTGCGCCAGGATTCGTCTTTCGCTCGTCCAGCCCATGCTTCACTACACGCACCTTGAACAAAAGTCCCTGCTCCTCGATCCGCTTCCGGATCGTCTCAAACGCCGCCGGCGTCACTTCCTCCGGACTATTCGCAATGTCCAGCAACACGCGTTCAAGTTCATCCAGAGTTCCGGCCATCGCCTGATCGCCTTCTTTCAGCGCCGTCTGCCGGTACAACCGGTTTTCCTCCACCAGGTCTTCCGCCCTCCGCTGTGTCTCCGAAATGTTGATCGCCTTTTGCCCTTTTTGTGCCGGCGCGTTTTCCAGTTCCATCAACACCATTTCCGTGCGTCCCAGGTGTTCGCCGACGGCCACCACTAGCACCCGCTCTCGCACCTTTGCCGCATCCGCCCGCTCTACCGCGGGAATCCGGGGCTTGGTCCAGCGCCCGGCAACAAATGCCAGAATCACCAGCGCTAACACGCCTCCCAGAGCTGCCAACCGCTCGGGCACAAAAAGCGATTCCCACCAACGTGCTCTCTTCTCATCAAGTCTCGGGGCAATCCTCTGCCACACCCGCTCCCCGTAGTTTTCCCCGGGATCCGGAACTGGCATTGCGTCTAGCGCACCGAAAACCGCCTCGATGCACGCCAACTCCTCGCGGCATTCGGCGCATTCCTTGAGGTGGGCAGAAATGGCCTGTCGCTCCTTCGGCTCGCCTTCCCGGTACCCGATCAACTCTTCTTCCGTTCTGTGTTTCATCCTTCCGTTCCCATCGCGCGAGCCTCTTTTCCTTCAAGAAATGGCGTCAATGCCCGCCGCAACTTCTGCACTGCCCGAAATACAGTATTCTTCGTCGCATTCGAGTTCGACTTCAACACCGCCGCAATTTCCTCAATCCCGCATCCATCCCAATGCCGCATCACAATCGCCGTTCTCTCCGCCGGACTCAACTCCGCCAGTGCTGCCCTCATTCGCTCCGCCAATTGCGCGCTTCCTGCCAACCGTTCCGGCGAGGGGGACATGTCCCGCACCTGGCTGATCGGGTCAACTTCCAGCGATTCCTCGCCCGGCTTGATGGGACTTTCGCGCCGCGCCTCTTCCGCGTTTCGCTGCCGAAGCCGGTCAATCGCATAATTCGCCGCAATCCTGTACACCCAGGTCCCAAAATTCGCATTCCCCGCAAATTGCTTCAGCTTTTGATACCCTCGCAAAAACGACTCCTGCACAACTTCCTCCGCATCGTGCGCGTTGCCCATCATCCGATACGCCATCCTGTACACCGTCCGGCTGTGCCGCTCCACAAGCAGACGATAGGCGTCCCGATCGCCCGTGAGCGTCCGCTCGACGGCCATCGCGTCGCTGACCGCCACCTCTTCAGCCATCTCGACGCCTTCCCTCATTCCAACGATTAGACAGGTTCGCTCCCTCCCGGTTAGGTCGGCCGAATTGACCCTCAATTCGCCCCGCGGGCCGGAAATACCGTATCATTACAAAGGGTTTGCACGGGAGATACTGACGTGATTCCACGCTACACCCGCAAAGAGATGGGCCAGGTCTGGAGCGACGCCAACCGCTACCAGAAATGGCTCGACGTTGAATTGGCCGCTGCCGACACCCTCGCCGAAGCCGGCCTCCTGCCTAAGGAAGCGGCCGCAATTCTTCGCTCTCGCGCCAAGGTGGACGCGAACCGTATCAACGAAATCGAAACTCACGTGAAGCACGACGTCATTGCCTTCACCATGGCCGTCGGCGAATCCATCGGCGATCCCAACGCCGCGCGCTGGCTTCATTACGGCATGACATCCAACGATGTTGTGGACACCGCCCAAGCGCTCCTCGTCCGCGATGCTTCGCATATCATCGAACGCGACCTCATCATTTTCGGGGAAGTCCTCGATGTGCGTGCCCACGAGTTTCGCTATACTCCCCAGATCGGACGCACCCACGGCATTCATGCCGAGCCCATTACCTTTGGCCTGAAGATCGCCAACTGGTTCGCCGAAAATCAGCGCAATATCGCCCGCTTCCGCGAAGCCGCCCGCACCATGGAATTTGGAAAAATTTCCGGCGCCGTCGGCAATGCTTCGCACCTCGGCCCGGAAATCGAAGAAAAAATCTGCCAGAAGCTCGGTCTTCAAGTGACTCCTGTCGCCACCCAGGTCATCCAGCGTGATCGCCACGCGCAATACCTCAGTGTCCTGGCGCTGATCGCCGCGTCACTCGAGAAAATTGCCTTGGAAATCCGGCATCTCCAGCGCACCGAAGTGCGCGAAGCCGAAGAGCACTTTGGCAACGAGCAGCGTGGCAGTTCCGCCATGCCCCACAAGCGCAATCCCGTCACTTCCGAACAGATCTGCGGCCTTTCCCGGCTAGTACGCGGCAACATGGTGGCCGCATACGAAAACATCGCTCTCTGGCACGAACGCGATATTTCGCATAGCAGCGTCGAGCGCGTTATTCTTCCGGACTCCACGATCCTGGTGGATTACATGCTCTCGAAGATGACCCAGCTCGTCAGCCAGATGCGGGTGTTCCCGGAGCGCATGTTGCGCAACCTTGAGTCCACGCATGGCCTCGTCTTTTCGGGGACTTTGTTGCAGGACCTCGTCGAGAAGGGTATGCCCAGAGACGACGCCTACAAAGCAGTGCAGGAGAGCGCCATGGCTTCCTGGGAGACGGAAACCAGCTTCCGCGAGCGAGTGGAGAAGGATGCTAAGATCAAGAAATATTTGACGCCTAAGGAACTGGAACACACCTTTGATTTGAAACGCCAATTGCGCTATGTGGACAAGATCTTTGACCGCGTGTTTGGCGAGCATCCCGCCGGCGAACGCGGCGTGGCAAACAAAGCATGAACCCGCCCCGCCAAAGCCTCCCCCGAAAACTTTGACCCCTGATTTGCGTTTGTAGCGGCCGCCTTCCGAGGTGCGCTTTTTTGCACTCCGAAAGGTTTTACGGGGCGGGCGCTTTTATTTTCCTCCCCAAAACAAAAAGAGCTCCCGGCTCGGCGGGAGCTCTTCCTGCGATTGCCTCATCCGGGCGCGTGGAAAAACGGCCCGGCTGCGGAGGCGGAAATTATTCAACGCGCTGGACGTAACGGGCTTCGGAAGTGTCCACGCGGATGCGGTCGCCCTCGTTCACGAAAGGCGGTACGTTTACCACCAAGCCGGTTTCGAGCGTCGCCGGCTTCATCACCGCACTGGCCGTGGCTTTCTGCAGCGTCGGCTCGGTTTGCACCACTTTCATGTCCATAGTGTCAGGCAGGTCCACCCCGATGGGCTTTTCCTCGAAAAATTCGATTTTCACCACGGTGTTGGGAATCAGGTAGTTGACGGCCTCGCCGAGCTCGTCGCGCGTCATCTGCATCTGCTCGAACGTTTCCGTGTTCATGAAATGGAATTCCTCGCCCTCGTGATAGAGATACTCGAATTCGATTTCGTCTAGGATGGCGCGGTCCACGAACTCCTCCGCGCGGAACCGGTAGTCGATCATGATCCCGTTCCTGAGGTTTTTCAGGCGCGTTTGCATCGAGCCGCGCTTGTTGCCGGGCGTGCGGTGATCGGTGCTGAAAACGGTGAAAAGCTGGCCCTCATGCTGGATCACCATGCCGGGGCGAAGTTGTGTGGCCTTAACGCTGCTCATAAGTTCTTGGCGCCGCACAAAGCGGCAGCAGACTCCCTGTCGAAGTTAATTTCAATTCGCTGATTCCAGACGGCAGCCCGGAGGAGCGACGCGTGGAATAACACGAGGCACGTTGGGACAGGATGCACTCCCAACGCGAAATACCAGTATAACGGCGGCCTTGCGCGATGGTCAATGCGGGCGCGAAAAGGCCGACTGAGCTCATGGCTTCGTCTCAGCGGGGCGCTCTTTGGCTGCCTCGGCCATGATTTTTTCGATTTCGTCTGCGGTGCGGGGAAGCCTGCGGCTCAAGAGTTCATACCCTGTTTCGGTGATCAGCACGTCGTCTTCAATGCGCACCCCCAGGTTTTCCTCCGGGATATAAATGCCCGGCTCGATCGTGACCATCTGGCCTGGCATCAGCGGTTTGCAGGAATCGCCGGGATCATGGACGTCCAACCCGATGTTGTGCCCGAGCCCGTGGATGTAATACTGGCCCAGCGGCTTGCCATTCAGATCTTTTCCGTGCGAATTAATGTAATCGTATGAAATTTTATACAGGCTCTGCTTGCCCTTGCGGCACATGTCCGCCCCGGGCTTCAACGCGGCCAGCGCGGCGTTCTGTGCGCCGAGCACGATGTCGTAAATTTCCCGCTGCCGCGTGGTGAATTTTCCATTGGCGGGGACGGTCCGCGTGATGTCCGCCGCATAGCCGGAATACTGCGCGCCCACGTCCATCACCACAATGTCCCCGTCCTGGATCTTCCGGCCCAGGTTGTCGTAGTGCAGTGCCGTCGAGTTCGGCCCGGCGCCGACGATGGGAGCGTAGGCCTCGGCTTCCGAGCCTCCCATCGCGTGTACCTCCACCATTTTCGCCGCGATCTGATATTCCCACAGCCCCGGCCGCATCATTTTGAAGGCCGCAAAGTGCGCGTCGAGCGAAACATCAATGGCCTGGCGGAGCAATGCAATCTCGGTCGCTCCCTTGATTAACCGCAATTCGATGATGTTGCCGCGAATATCTTTCAGGTTTGCCCGGGGCGCGGCCATCTTCAGCCACTCCACGGTTTCGCGCTCATGGGGAAAGCCGCCCAGCTCTTTCTCGTAAGCAAGAATGGTGTAAAAGGCCGGATAGAAGTTTGCCAGCCTTTCGATCGTTGCGCGCATTTCCGAATATGGCCGGACCTCGGCAAAGCCGGTGCGCGCCTGGATGCCCGGATCGCTCGGCGACATCCGCGCCCCATTCCACTTTTCCTTGGCGGGATTCTTCGCGGGCAGAAACAGGATTTCGCGCGGCCCCTGAAAATCATCCTTCTTTCCTTTGCTGTCCGCGGGTGGAAGCACGATTAGCCCGGCTTCCTCTTCGTTGTGGCCCGTCAGGTAATAAAAATTCTCGTCCTGTGCGAAAACATACGCCTGGGACTCTTCTTCGCGACCGTTAAGTCCGGTGAGGATGATCGGCGCGTCCGCCATGGCGGCTAGCCTGGCGCGCCGCTGGGCATAAACGGAGTTGGGCTCGTGTTCGCGCCGCTGCTGCGCGTCAGCAAACGCCGCCAGGGGCAGGGAAGCCAGCGTCAAAAAAATCATTGCCCCGCTTCCGGACTGCAGCAACAGCCGGCGGAGACGCACACACGTATTCAACAGACCACTCATCCGGTCACCTCGGACCCTCAGGGCAAGAGGGCAAGCCCAAGATTGTAGCGGAAGAGCGAAGAGGGAAGCAAAGATGCCCCGGTGACGGCTTGTAGCAACAACGCACTGCTATCGACTCACCTAAGGACAATTGACGCCGCAATTCTCTCCTAATAGAAAGACCGGAGACACCACAAACGACAAACCGCTCAGCTGATTGTTCGGATGTCTATTCGCCGACTTTCTTGATGATATGGGTGGGGATGGGGCTGGCGTCGCGGCGTGCCGGCGGGAGTTTTGGGGTGGTTTTCTTTGGTTTCTTTACTTCGCGCTTGCCTCTGTCTTTGTTTCCCATGCTCAATAGATTGCCACAGGTTGTTCCATGAGGCTAGGGAAATGAGGGGCACGGCATCTGCCGCGCCACCGGCGCTGGGATTGAGCCCCCTTCAAAAGCCTTGACGATGGATCGGAAAAGGACCGCAAAGGGTGACAGGACGCGGCGGCGGTTGTTAGACTGAAAGGACCAGCCCCACTACATTTGTTCATTGGAGGAGAGATGAAGAGGTCGCTATTTAGCGCCGTCGGACCTGTCTTGGTGTTGCTGTTGGGACTCATTCTGACGTCCCCTGGGGCCTCGTTGGCCCAGGATCATGTGGTCTCACCGGTCGAGATTCAGAAGGATGCTGCCGACGCATCGGCTACCCGGCAGCAGCATGTCCAGCAGTTGGACGGGTTCCTGTCGTCGAAAGAGGCCCAGCAGGCGCTGAAATCGGCGCACATGGATCCCCAGGAAGTGAAAAACGCGGTGGGCCAACTGGATGACGAAGACCTAGCGCGACTTTCGGCGCGGGCGGAGAGGACGCAGCGGGATTTTGCGGCGGGAAAGCTCTCTGATCGTGACCTGCTGATCATCCTGGTGTGCGTTGCGGCGTTAATTCTGATTATAGTGGCCGTGCGTTGAGATGAAACTGCGTCGCATCCTCGGGCTGGTGCTGTTTTCGGCGGCTGGCGTAAGTTTTGCGCTTGCCGCGGAAACGCCCAGCCTGTGGATCGACGTGCCTTTTGTGGCGCAGGTGAAGAATGGTTGCGGATCGGCCGCGATCGCCATGGTGATGGAGTATTGGGAGAAGAAAACGGGACGCGGCCCGGCCGATGTCGCGGATGCGGCGAAAATACAGGCGGCGCTTTATTCGCCGGCAAAAGAGGGAATTCCGGCAAGCGCGATGAAACAGTATTTTGAGGGCGCCGGATACCGGACGTTTGCGTTCCTGGGCGATTGGAACGAACTAGCGCGTCACCTGGAGCGCGGGCGGCCCTTGATTGTGAGTTTGAAGGCCAGCGGGCCGCATGGACCGCTGCACTATGTGGTTGTGGTGGGAATCGACACAGCGCGGGGTACCATTTACGTGAACGATCCGGCGCAGCGGAAAATGCTGCGGCTTTCAAGAGAGGGATTCGAGTCGGAATGGAAGCCCACCGAGCATTGGACCTTGCTTGCCGTCCCGCGAAGCGTCGATTGATTTTTCTTCTTCTGCTTCTTTTCGTTCCTACTCGCGTTCTGCCGCAAGCCGGCAATCCGGCCGCCGAGAAAGTTTCCGAAACAAAAAAACTTTACGATGCGGGGAATTGGGACGGCGTGGTGCGTGCGGTCGAGCAATCGCCGGAGGAGCCTGCCGACCTGTTGCTGTTTCGCGGATTGGCGCTGGCGCATTTGCAGCGGTGGGAAGAAGCGAAGGCGGCGTTTACGGTGGGGCTCGCGAAGGCTCCGGGTGATCCGCGCTTTCCGGTCGAATTGGCAGGGATCGCGTACCGGGAGAAGCGATTTTCAGAGGCGAAACGCGAATTGCGCCAGGCTCTGGCAATGAATCCCAAAGATGACTACGCCAACAACTTTCTGGCATCGATTTATTTCCAGGAAGGAAATCTGGAAGCGGCGCTGCAGTATTGGAACCGCGCGGGGAAGCCGAAACTGGAAGACCTCACCTTCGAGCCGAAACTGAGGTTGCAACCCCTGGTGCTGGATCGCGCCTTTGCGTTTGCACGCGGCGGCGAATGGCAAGGAGATCAATTTTTGACCACGCAGGCCCGGTTGCGGGCGTTGGATTTGTATCCCGTGATGCGTTTCGATTTAAGGGCCCACGATGATGGCTCGTTTGACCTCGGATTCCACGCAGCGGAACGGAACGTCTGGGGCAGTTCGAAATGGGAAGGGTTGGTTTCGCTGCTGCGCGACGCGCCCTACCAGGCGATTGACCCGGAGTTTTATAACCTGGCGCGCGCGGGCGTGAATTGGGTTTCGTCTTATCGGTGGGACGACGAGAAGCGGCGCGTGTTCTCCGAGCTTGCCGCACCGGTGTTTCAAAATCCAGCGGTGCGCTTCCGGATTTATTTCGACGGACGCAATGAAAACTGGAATATCGCCAACACCTTTATTCCTGGAAGTTCCTCACCCGCTAGGCTGAACCTTGAAAAAGCCGCGGCGGGTGCGGAAATGCGATTCATTGAGAGCGGCCGTTGGGAGTGGAGCGCGGGCGTGGAGTACAGCTACCGGGAATTTCGTAACGTGTTTGGAATCGCGCCCGCTGCCTCGCCGTTTTTTACGAGTGGATCGGCGATTGCGCTGCGATCGAACGTTCAGCGATGGCTTATCCGGTTTCCAGAGCGGCGGTTTACCTTGAATTCCAGGGCAAATGGTGAATTTGGGACATTTTTCCGCGACCCGCTGGGAAGATACGGACAGCTGCAGGGCACTCTGGCGGCGCGTTGGCTCCCAAAAGCCCGCGGCGACGATTTCGAAACGCAGATGAGTTTACATGGCGGCCGCACCATCGGAGATGTCCCGTTCGACGAGTTGTTCACCCTGGGATTCGACCGCGACACTCCTTTGTGGCTGCGGGGGCATCCCGGGTTGCAGGACGGGCAAAAGGGAGACGCGCCGCTCGGCAGAAACTATCTGCTGGTGAATGCGGAGACGGACAAAATCGTCTACCGCAATGGAATTTTCACAATGAAGGCGGGCCCATTCCTCGACACGGGAAAAACCTATGACCCTTCGGGATTTTTTGGATCGCCGAAATGGTCTTGGGACACCGGAGTGCAGGCGAAAATTCGCGTGCTCGGGGGAGTACAGGTCGTCTTCGGCTACGGAAAGGATTTGCGGTCCGGCAGAAATTCTTTCTTTACGACCGTAACGAAGTAGCGATTGGAAGCCGCCGGTGGCGCTTCAATTGGCCGGCCGCTTGTGAAGATTCGCCGCTAGCGCCTGGACCTGGGCGCGGGTTTCTTCGAGCGTGCCGGAGCAATCGATCGAGTACGTGGCGCGTTTGCATTTTTCTTCGATCGGAAGCTGCGCTGCCATGCGGCGCTGGGCTTCGATTTCGCTCATCCCTCGGGCGCGAAGGCGTTCGAGTTGCTGCTCCGGCGTGCACCAGGCGACGACCAGGCCGTCGAGCCTTGCGGCCATGCCCGCTTCGATTAGCAACGCGGCCTCCACGAAGCCGGCCGAGTGAGCGCCGCTTTTTTGCCAGTCTTCGAGTTGCTTGAAAATAATCCCGTCAACCCGCGGATGCAGGATGGCGTTGAGTTTTGCGAGTTTCGCTGGATCGGCGAACACGATGGATGCCAGCTTGTGGCGATCGATTTGGCCGGACGAGTCGGCGAGATCGGCCCCGAACACTTGCAGAATTTCGTCGTGAGCAATCTGGCCGGGTTCCATCAGCCGATGGGAGATGGAGTCGGCGTCCAAAACGGGGAATCCAAGTTCGCGAAGAATGGCCGCCACGGTGCTCTTCCCGCTGGCGATCCCGCCGGTTAGGCCAAGTTTCAACATTCAGGAGCGCAACTCCTTTGAAGTCTCGGTCAGCATACCTTCCGTCGTCAGGGCAATCGGAGGCGGGCCCTGCAACACCTGAAGATAATTAAGAACAAGTTCACGAGCGCGCGACTGCGGCGCTCGTTCCGCGGCGGAGTCGCGCGGCTTTCACCGTGTTGCTCATCAACATGGTGATGGTCATGGGGCCTACTCCCCCGGGAACAGGCGAAAGCGCGCCTGCCACCTGGATGGCGTCCGGGTGAACGTCGCCGATCAAGACGTTGCCTTTCGAGCGGAATTTCTCAAGTCGCTCGGGAAAATTCCGAAGCAGTTCCGCGGCCTCGGCGGCCTCGGTCACCTTGTTGGTTCCAACGTCAATCACCGCCGCCCCAGGCTTGATCCAATCGGGCTGCACATATCCCGCTTTGCCGATCGCGGCGACCAGAATATCGGCGCGCCGAATCACGTCGGGAAGATCGCGCGTCTTCGAATGGCAAATCGTGACAGTGGCGTTGGCGTGCAGCAGCAGAAGCGCCATGGGTTTACCGACAATGTCGCTGCGGCCAAGGACCACGGCGTTCGCGCCTTCGATGGGAATCTTGTTTCGGCGAAGCATTTCCATGCAGCCCGCGGGAGTGCAGGCGACGAGTCCGGGCTGGTTGCTGACCAGCATGCCCATGCTGACGGGATGGAAGCCATCGACGTCTTTCGCCGGATCCACGGCTTCGAGTACGCGTTTCGAATCGATCTGTGATGGCAGCGGAAGCTGGATGAGAATTCCGTCCACGTTGTCGTCCGCGTTCAGGTCGCGCACCAGTTGCAACATGTAATCCGTGGAGACGTTGGCAGGTGGAGTGTGCATCCAACTGGCCATGCCGAGCTGCTCGCACGCGGCGATCTTGCTTTTGACATAGATCTGCGACGCTGGGTTTTCCCCCACAAGAACGGCGGCAAGTCCAGGCCGGACGCCTTGCGCATGGAGCTTGGCGATCTCGCCTGTTAGTTCAACAAAAATTTCGTCGCGAATTTTCAGGCCGTCGAGAATGCGTGCGGGCATAGAGGGTTCGCTTTCGATGGAGTTGATAGAAGAATGATAGCACGCACAATGAAGCGGAGAACCAAGGATGCACTGATGTAAAAAGTTAGGTGAGTAACTTGGCCGCGGTTTTACAGGGTACTTAGAGAGATTAGGGCAGTCATCGTGTGCGCCTGCGCTGGCGCCAGGTTGATCGCGTGGTCGCCGACATTGCAGGTTTCGACGCAAACGAATTGCCGCCACTCGTCGGCGCCGAGGTCGGCCATGGCCTTTGCTTTTTCCGACCATGGATTCCAGACCACGGTGTCGCGGGAATCTTCCTTGGCGACGAGAATGCGGCGCCGGGCCGGGGGTTCCTCGATTTCCACTGTCGCAAGCGTATTGCGATAAATGCGATCGGTTTCGGCGGAAATCGTGATGTCCCCGTGCTGGTGCTTTTCGCGCCCGGCATTCGTCTTGTCAATGTAAGCCACGCCATTCAACCCCCGCATCCGTGCCGCTTCAATGTCGCTGACGCGAAAATAGGAATGCAGAGCCTCCTCGAACCGGATTGAAGTGGTGCCGTGATTGGTGACAATCAGCTCAAGACGCAGTTGCTCGCCAAACGTGGCGCAGAAAAGCAGGTGGAAATCGCCAAACCACGTCTTCCGGGTGGATTCATCAGCAGTCGTGGACAGCGCGACGGTAACATCGTGGTCGGCGTGGGTAATGCCTTCGAGTTGCCAGGATCTTGTCCGCACCAGTCCGTGCGCCGGGGAACGCGGATCGTCCGCGCGCGTGGAAAACCACGGAAAGCAGACCGGAACGCCACCCCGAATTGCCGTCCCATCTTGCCACTTCGATTTCGAACTGACGTACAGGACTTCTGCGGCCCCGGCCGGTTGCCACGAGGTGACGTGCGCTCCGTGCAAATAAATTTCACCGGAAGCCCGCGGCGAGCTGATCCGTACGCAGGGCAGTCCGCCGCGGCCATCCACAACCTTGGCAATACCAGCGATTTCGAAGCGGCGATTCAAATCGCTGAGCGGAGCAGGTGTTGCCATCGAAAGCCTCCTTGCTAACCGGGCGGCAGTGGCGAAAGGGCAGACGCCCAAAGTAGCACAAATCCAGCGAATTGCGCGCTAACGTATACGGGATAATCGCGATTGAAACCAAACGCCGGGAGCGGACTCTAATAGGGCAGAGGTGGTGGCATGCCGATTTTTGGAGATGATGGCGGGCGGCGCGCGAAGGAAAAGCAGGCGAAGGCCGAAGGACGGCTGCCTCCCGGACAATCACTCACAATCAAATGGCCCGTTCTGCACTACGGAAGCGTGCCGCATTTTGACGCCGCCAAATGGGATTTCAAGATCAGCGGCTTGGTGGACACCCCGCTGCGCCTGACTTGGGATGAGTTTCGCACGCTGCCGCAAGTCGAATCTACCAGCGATTTTCATTGCGTGACACGCTGGAGCCGTTTGGACAACCGTTGGAAAGGCGTCCGGTTCACAGATGTTTTGGGCCGCGCGAAGGCCAAGCCGGAAGCCGAATACGCTCTTGTGCTCGCCGAAGAGGGCTACACTTCGAATATCCCACTGAAGGATTTGCTGCGGCCAGACGTGCTCTTCGCCTTCGAACACGATGGCGAGCCGCTGACGGCTGAGCACGGCGGACCCCTGCGCCTGATTGTGCCGCATCTCTACGCATGGAAAAGCGTGAAGTGGGTGCGCGGCTTCATGCTACTCGACCACGACCGGCTGGGCTTTTGGGAACGCAACGGCTACCACGCCTATGGCGATCCCTGGAAAGAGCAGCGTTATTCCGGGCAGTGATTTCCTGGTGCACAAGGCCACATTGGGCGAGGCTAGAGCGTTCCCTTCACTGGAAGCGGACTGATCATCCGAATAATCTTTCCGTTCTTCATCACGAAGTTCACTTTGCGCAGCGCCTCGATCTCCTGTAACGGGTCCACCGGCATGGCGATAATGTCGGCAAAGAGGCCGGGAGAGATCGCGCCGCGCTCCTTTGCCATGCGCAGGAGGTCCGCGCCGTTGCTGGTCATGGCCTTCAGGATATCGGCGGGAGGAACACCAGCCGCGCGCCACACGGCGAGATAGTCGAGCATCATGTCGGCGCGAGTGCGGCCGGGCATTTCGGTGACGGTGTCGGAACCAAACGCCATCTTCACACCGATGCGATGCGCGCGGCCGAGGCGGTCGATGATTTTTTTGCCGAGAACGTCGGCGTTGGCGAGCGTGTCGTTGGAGGGGCTGAGGCCGGCGAGATGCGCAGTAGGGAAGTCGGTCCCCACGAGAAACGTGCCCTTCTCCTTCATTAACCGAAGTTGGTCGTCGCTCAGTTCGAACCCATGCTCGATTGAATCGGCGCCGCCGCGAATCACATTGTCCGCCGCGGGGCCGCCGTAAACGTGGACGGCGACCGGGCGGCCGGCATTGTGGGATTCGTCGACGGCGACGCGAATATCGTTTTCCGAATAGTGAAACGCACTGTTGTCTGCCACCAGCTTGATGACGTCGGCGCCGTAATAAATATTTTCATGAATCGCGCGGCGGATGGCATCGGGAGAGTCCGCATCGAGGTATTCAAATTTCCAGAACTCACCCTGCTCCGGCGGAATGTGGCCCGATTGCCCGCCGAAGGGACCAATGATTTTGCCCGCGCACTGCAGTGTGGGGCCGTCGAACCAGCCCTCTTTCAAAGCGGCTTTTAAATCGGTGCAAGCGTAATTGGCTTCGTTGCCGACTTCGCGCACCGTAGTGAATCCCGCTTGAAGAATGATCTGGCCATTGTGCAAACCGCGAAGGGCGCGGAACGGCGAACCCTCTTTGATGTAGGAGGCCTCGAACGGAGCCTTCCCGGGAATTTCCGTGAGCGTGAGATGCGTGTGCGCGTCAATCAGGCCAGGCATCACCCATTCTTTGGAAAGATCGACAACCTGAGCGTCTTTCGGAATGGCCAGGCCGGTACCGACGGCGGTGATTTTACCGTTTTCGACAAGAATCACTTGATCCTTGCTGACCGTGCCCTTCCCGGGATCGATTAGATTCCCCGCGCGAATTGCAATCGTTTGTGCGGCGGCAGGCAATACAGACGCGAAAAAGAGCAGTATGAGTTTTCGAAGCATGTGGTTTCCCCCGAACAGACGGCGCGAAGTATAACATGCGAAACGAATCAGTGATGGCGGCTTAAGCACACTCTGCACATTCCATCGCCGGGCACCGAGATTTTCGTGAAGAGCTTAACCTTCCCTGAGGCGCACCCGGCGCGGTCCGAACGCGATCATGCGAGCCGGAAGGTCGCGCACAATCGGAATCTTGGCAAACAATCGAAGCTGCCATGGCACGTTCCCAGCCTGGCCGGTATTCAGGGCTCCGGCGATCACGCGCCTTTGCAAAAATGCTTGCATTGCCTGGATGACCCGGGTCGGCCACTCGCGCTGGCGCTGCACCTCGGCGAGGTCGCTGTCAGAAACGCGGCCGGATTTCAGACGCGCCGAAAGAACATTGGCGGCAACCACCGCGTCCTGAATCGCATAGTTGATGCCCACTCCACCGACGGGAGACATCACGTGGGCTGCATCGCCGATCAGGAGCAAGCCGGGCTTGTGCCACAGCGGGCAGCGGCTGGATTCGACGGATAGCAAGGTGATCTGGTGCCAGTCCGAGAGCGACTCGGCGTGCGCCGCAAAGCGAGGTTCGATCTCGGCGATACTCCTGCGAACGGCCTCTACGCCAGCATTTCGGATTTGCTGGTATTGCCCTTTGGGAAAAACGAGTCCCGCCTGCCAGTATTCGTTGCGCTCCAGAAGAATGAAGATGCGTCCGCCTCCTATTCCGCCGAACGCGCCGCCCACGATTTCAGGTTCCCCGGATATTTTAGGAAGCCGGAACCACAGCACGTCCATGGGCGGCGAAGTCTTGATGGGTTCGAACCCGGCCAGCCGGCGCAACAGCGAAAATCGACCGTCGGCGCCAACCGTAAGCGGGCTGCGGATTTCATGTGCACCGTCTGGCGCAAGATAGTGAACTCCGCGCACAGTTCCATTTGCTTTCAACAGCTTTGTCGCATTGGCATGCATCACCAGCTTGAACGCGGAATATTTGGAGGCCTCGCGGGTGATGAATTCCAGGAAGCGGACCTGCGGCACAAGCAGGATGTAAGGAAACCGCGTTTTAAGCCGGCCCAGATCGAAGGGCCGGAAATCACCGTCGGCAAATTTGATCGTGGGCCCGGAAATTTTGGTGTGTGGTATTTCGTGCACCTTGTCCGCCAGGCCGATCTGGTCGAGGACTTCCAAGGTGGAGGGGTGAATCGTGTCGCCGCGAAATTCCCGGTCAAAGTCCTTGTGCATTTCCAGCAGCGTTACGGGAATGCCGCGGCGAGCGAGGAGTAGCGACAACATCGCACCGGCGGGACCCCCGCCGACGATACAGCACGAAGTTTCCTGAACGTCGCGGAGCTCCTCCGCCGAACCGGCGGAAACTGTTGGCGGGGCGGCCATCAAATGTTTCACCTCAATTCTTGAGGTTCAATCTCCAGCGAGCAGGCCAAACAGCCGAACTGTGTGGGAATCTATCGGGAATTGCAAGCATTGGCAAGCAATGGTGTGAGGGCAGAACACGCTGTATTGAGAAGCGAACTCAAATATAATCCTTCCATGCAAATCTTCAGACTACAGCGGGTGTTTTTAGCATGGGCGGTTCTGTCCAGTATACCGGGCTGCCTTTGCGCACAATCGGCTCCGGCGCGGAGACAACTCTCCAACGGGAAATTACTGGGAGAAGTGCCCGGCAACCCCCGAGCGATAAACAATTTTCCGACAGCGGCGGCGGTCTCACCAGACGGGCGATTCGCGGTGCTGCTGCACTGCGGCTATGGCGCGTACACTTCAGGAGAAAAGCAGTCGTTGACGGTTCTGAACCTGGAAACAAACGAACTGCGCGATTTTCCCGATGAGCGGCTGGCCCACGATGCAAAACAGTCTTACTTCCTGGGGCTTGCCTTCAGCCTGGACGGCAAGCGCTTGTACGCCTCGATGGCTTCGCTGAGCGATCCACTGGGAAAAGGGAAGGGAAACACTGGAAACGGTATCGCCGTTTATGAATTCGAAAAGGGGATCGTGGCGCCAGAACGATTCCTGCCACTGACGCCACGCAAAGTGCTGCCGCACGGAAAGGTGCGGCGGGCGGCCTTTAAGGATGTGACCTATCCGGCGGGATTCAGTGTAGGCATGAGCGGCGGCCAGGAGCGCATCCTGGTGGCGTGCAACGGTTCTGATGAAGCCGTTCTTCTGAACAGCGCCGATGGGAAAATTGTCTGGCGATTTGATCTTTCGACCTACAAACGAATTCCGGGATCGCTGCCCTATACGACGGTGATGACCCGCGATGGGAAAAAAGGATTTGTTTCGCTTTGGAATGCTTCGGCGGTGGCGGAACTCGATTTGGCGAGGGGTGCCCTGCGGCGAATGATCCCTTTGCAGAAGCCTTCGGCCCCGCTTGCGGGCGGTTCTCACCCCACTGCCTTGCTACTAAGTTATGACGAGTCGCGGCTGTTTGTGGCTTTGACGAATCGCGATGCGATTGCCGCAATCCACACCGGCACGGGCCTGTTAGCGTACACGCTCTCTACAAAACTGCCGGGTCAGAAATACGGCGGCAGCGACCCGATGAGCCTGGCACAGACCTCTGACGGACTGGGGCTCTTCTTTGCCAATGCCATTTCCGATTCGGTCGGTGTGTTCGATTTGAGCCGTGCAACGGCCGACGGGCAACTACCGGTGGCGGGATTCATTCCCACCGAATTTTATCCGACGGTTGTGGCCGCAACTCAAAACGATCTACTGATTGGCACGGCAAAAGGCCGCGGCTCGGGTCCAAATCCTGTCGCGATGAAAAAGAGCGACGATGGCCAGCCGGAATATCCGTATAACCCGGCGATGACTCACGGCTCGCTCGCCCGCATCCCGCAGTCTGAAATTCTGCAAAATTTGCCTGTGTGGACGAAGCAGGTTGTGGCGATGAACGCTGCGCAGGGAAACGCCGACAAGGTGCCGTTCGCTACCGGCGAAAACAAAATCAAGCACGTGATTTACATCATCAAAGAGAATCGCACCTACGACCAGCTCTTTGGCGACCTGGGATCGGGCGATGGTGATGCTTCACTGGCGATGTACGGCGAAGAAATCACGCCGAACCAGCACAAATTGGCGCGCCAGTTCGGCGTGCTGGATAATTTCTACGACAGTGGCGACATTTCCGGCGATGGGCACGTGTGGTCAAATTCTGCTTCGATTTCCGACTATATAGAAAAGACCTGGCCCATCGCTTATCGGAGCAATGAACACACCTACGATTCCGAAGGCGAATTGCTCGGCGGGATTTCCATGGAAGATGGTCTGTCCGATGCCGGTGAGCCGACCGGCGGATATCTGTGGAAGAATTTCGCGAGCCACGGGATTTCCTACCGCCATTATGGCGAATACATCGTTTCGCGCTGGTGCTACGCCAAATCAGAAAGAGAGGGTTTTGAGGGCGGGCCCCCGAAGGTCAAAGGACCGAATTGCAAGAGGGCGGTTATCAAAAAAGGCGAACCGCTGGAAAAAAATGTTGGCGATCCGCGCGGCGGGCCGAGCCCATACCCGTGGGCGATTCCAGTGCTGGCGAAAAATATTGCCTCGCAACCGGAGCTGCTTGGGCACTTTGATCCGAAGTATCCCGATTTTGAAGTGGCATACCCGGATCAATTGCGGGTGGATGAATTTCTAAATGAGTTCAATGAGTTTGCCGCGGTGAGAAAGAAACTTCAAAAGGACGCTATGCCGCAATTTATCCTGCTGCGGCTGCCGAACGATCACACCGCCGGAGGAACGAAAGGTGAGCCGAAGCCGGCGGCCTCGGTTGCGGATAATGACCTGGCCGTTGGCCGGGTGGTGGATGCCATTTCCCACAGTGCTTATTGGGATGACACGGCGATACTGGTTCTGGAGGACGACGCGCAGGACGGCCCGGACCACGTGGATTCGCACCGCAGCATTGCGCTGGTCATCAGCAAGTTCGCGCCGCTCGCAGATCCACTGGGCGGGGGAGCAGTTCCGTTTGTGGATCACCATTTTTACACCACGGTCAACATGGTGCGGACCATCGAAGCGCTTCTGGGCGCGCCGCCCATGAATACCAACGATTCGCGCGCGGCCGTGATGGCGCCGCTCTTCAGCGGTCCGGGCGCACAGCCCGCCTTCGGCGCCGACTATCGGAATCGCGACAATGGATTGCTGTATGAAGTGAATAAGAAGGAGTGGAAGGAAGGCTCGAACCTCGATTTCAGCCACGCCGACGCTGCCGACACCACGGTGCTGAACAAATTTTTGTGGGAAGACCGCATGGGTGCGACTCCCATGCCGGCCCCACAACATCCCGTAATTCCGCAGTCCGCTGAGAAAAGCCTCACTGGCGAACGGCGTGCGAGGGACTGAGCGACGGCTCAATCCAAAAAGAAACGCCCGGGGATTAGCCCGGGCGTTTTACTCCACTTAAGGCTGCCTACTGATTACTGAGAACTAATAGATGTCGTACTGCTCCCAGTGCAGGGTGGCGTCGGACTGAATAATGATGTGCTTGTGCGAATTCTGCTCAAGCTCATCGATCAGTATGGACTCGCGGGTCTTCAGTGCCTTCGCAATTTCCGGGTGCACGCGGAGGGTCAGGTTCGGGCCTTCATGATCGGTGACGGCCATTTTGCGCGCTTCGGACTGGATTTCATAGCAAAGCGTGGGGATGGACTTGACCATGCCGGAGCCGGTGCAATACGGGCAAGGTTGGCAGAGCACGCGCTCCAGCGCCTGTTTCGTGCGCTTGCGGGTGATGCAGACCAGGCCGAACTCGTTGAACGAAAGCGCTTTCGACGGCGCCTTGTCCTGCTCGAGAGCCATCTGCAGGGCGCCCAAAACCTTTTCGCGATTGCGCCGCTCTTCCATATCAATGAAGTCCACCACGATGATGCCGCCCAGGTCCCGCAAACGAATCTGCCGCACAATCTCCTTCACGGCTTCCAGATTGGTCTTGACGATCGTGTCTTCCAGCCGGATGGAGCCTTTGCCGACAAACTTGCCGGTGTTGACATCAATCGCCACCAGCGCTTCGGTGTGGTTGATCACGATGTATCCGCCGGACTTCAGCCAGACCTTGGCTCGAAGCGCCTTGTCGAGTTCGTGCTGGATCCCGAACTCTTCAAAGATGGGCTGCTCCTTGGTATAGAGCTTCACCTTGTTGACGAGCTTCGGCTGGAACCGGCTCACGAACTCGACGACCTTGCCGTATTCTTCTTCGTTGTCGATCCAGATGCCGGTGAAATCGTCGCTGACGTAATCGCGAAGAATCCGCTCGACCAGGTTCAAGTCGCGGTGCAGCAGCGCGGGAGCCTTACGTTCGTCATGCTTCTGCTTAATCTCACTCCAGGTCCGTCCGAGGAACTCGATATCGGTGCGAATTTCATCATCGGTCGCGCCGCCCGCGGCTGTGCGCACGATGAAGCCTCCGGGATAGCTGCCACGCGCTTCGCCGACCAGTCGGCGGAGACGCGAGCGATTTTCCGCGCTCGCAATCTTGCGCGAAACCCCGATGTGGTCGATGGTCGGCATGTACACCAGGAACCGGCCGGGCAGCGCAACGTGACTCGTGATGCGCGCTCCCTTCTTGCCGAGAGGTTCTTTGGCGATTTGCACCACAACGTCCTGCCCCGCCTTCAGCATTTCGGAAATCAGCTGAGGCCGACGCGAGGGAGCGTGTCCGCGATGCGGGCCATGGCCACCAGGGCGGCGCTCGAAGCGCCCCCGGCCGCGATCACCGCCCCGATCCGGGCCGCGATTCGGGCCCCGATCCGGGCCCCGATCCGGGCCCCGATCGCCACCACGGTCACGGTCGCCTCCGCGATAGGGACGATCGGAGCGCCCATCTGGGCGCCCGCCACGTCCACGGAATCCGCCGCGATCTCCGCCGCGGTCACGTCCGCCGCGCTGTGGGCGTTGGAAACGCGAACGAGGATTGGTGCCGATGCGGGCGAAATCTTCACGCGGAGCATTCGGATTACGCGGGCTGCGAGTTTCTCCCGGCAATAGAATAGTGTCATCTTCAATCACGGCTTCAACGGTTGCACCATCGGTCGACGTTGCCGCCGACATCGTTTCCGCTGCAACGTGCTCGATGGCCTCGTCGTGGGCAATGTCGGCGCGCTCGGCTTCCGTCAACTCCCCGCGGTTTTCTTCTGCATGCGATTCCCCGCCTGCTTCGCTGCGATGCTCTTCGTGGCCGGAATCAGCCGCGAACTGTTCTTCGCGGGCTTCCGCTTCTGCATCTTCGCGTTCTTCCTCCTCGTCCTGCTCTTCTTCGGATTCTTGCTCGTGGTGGCCGTGTTCCTCGCGCTCGGCGATTTCATGCGCTTCGTGTAAAGCCTCGGATTCGTCCTCGTCAAAATCCGCTCCACCCACCAGCGTGTCCGCTTCCGCACGCGCTTGCGTTTCTTCGTGCTTGGCTTCCACCAGGCGAGCGGATAGCGAGACCGCTTCTTCATCACTGAGGGCCGGACCGGCGTTACGTGCCGGTTCGGCAGACGTTTCTTCCGCGTGATGAAGTTCCACGGCGGTTTCCGGTACACGCTCTTCCGTTGCGGATTCAGACGCCACCGCTTCGGCTTCCGATCCCGCGTCCGCTAGAACCCAATGCGGCAGGCTGCCGGAGAAACGCCTCGGTGTTCCGGTTCCGGGTTGCAACCCAACGGCCGGGCGTGCCGGCGTCTGTTCATAATCTGGTTGCCGCTCTTCCGGTTCGTGATCTCCAAGTGGCTCGACCGGGGCCGGCACAGGCCGCGCGCGATGCTTCGCCAACGATTCTCCCGGCAGGACAATATCGTCCTCGCGGCTTTCGACCGGAGCGCTCGGCCCGCGATCATTCGAAGGTCGTCGGTTATCGAAACTGCCGCGGTTGTCGCGGTCACCCTGCGGGGAAGCATATTTCGAGGGAGGTAAATTGCGTCCGCCACCCTGCCCGTGTGGCCGCCGATCGCGATCTCTGTCGCCGCCACCACCACCGCTGCCTCCGCGGCGCCGTCCATATCGTCCACGCCGCCCGCCGCGTCCGCGGTCCCCGCCGCGATCCCCGCCACGGTCGCTGCCCTGCGGGCGATCGTTGCCGATGCGCGGAGGATAGTTGCGCGTCGGATTATAACTGGGAGCGAAATTCTGTGGCGCGGAAGCGTTCGACTCAGGCTGCCGCTCGTCGAGGTCGTTGATTTCCGCCGGCCGCGTTTCGCCGCCCGGGTGACTCTCGTGATGCTCCGGGGCGCTTTGAAATTCCTCGGACGTTCCGCGATCATGGCGATGCTCTTCGCGCGGCTCGTCGAGAGAGATCGTCTCTTCATGCACTGTGCGTGTGGAAAGCGTTTCTCCCGGCAGAGGCTCGATCAGCGCCCCGCCCGACGCAGCGGCAATAGCCGGCGAGGGTGCGTCACCGTGGGAATGCCCGTGATCGTAGTCTTCCAGATTTTCGAAAACGTCGCTGACGTACAGGAACGCGTCGCCATCCAAGCCGATGTCGACGAACGCCGACTGCATGCCCGGTAGAACACGCGTTACTTTTCCTTTGTAGATGCTGCCGACAAGCGCGAACTCTTTTTCGCGCTCAATGTAGATCTCGACTAGCTGGCCTTCTTCCAATATCGCGACTCTCCGCTCGTGGGAGGACGCGCTGATAACCAATTCTTTCGACATGAAAACTCCTTGGGATGCACCGCCGCGGGACCCTCTGTGACAGAGGTCCAGGGCAAGGCGCCGTCCCGGTCGAGACCGGGACACGCTGGCGACAACAGTATTGTTGCGGCGTTGCGTTCGAAGCCGGAGGGGGAAGCCGGGTTGCGGCTTTCGTTTTGCGAAAACCTCATGCTATCGAGGCTGGGCCGTTGCCGGGAATCTCCCGGGGTAACGGCGGACGATGCTATCCTCACTCGTAAATTCCTTCTTGAACTGCTAGCGGCCCGAACTTTGCTCGGTCCGCGGGTCCGGCGCAAACTTCCTGATGCAGGTCGCGCTCGGAACTGGCAAACGGCTAGTTAACGAACCGGCGCAGCCGGACATTCATTACCAGGCCTATCGCCAGGAAAACAAACAGCGTGGCGGATCCTCCATAGGACATCAGGGGTAACGGAATGCCGGTGACCGGCATGGCCCCGATGACCATGGCCACATTTACCAAAACGTGAAAGCCAAGCGCTGCCGTGACTCCCATGACCAGAAACATTCCCGCGCGATCTTTGGCGCGCTGAGCGTTCTGGACCAGTCGTAACAATAGCGCCATGTACAGCCCTAAAGCAACAAGCACGCCTTTGAATCCTTGTTCTTCCGCCAGCGCCGCCATGATGAAGTCGGAGTACCGGACCGGAATATACCCCAGCTGATTCTGGCTGCCGTTGCCGAAGCCCTTCCCCCAGAAGCCGCCCGAGCCCACGGCGATCTTCGATTGCAAGACCTGATAGCCGGAGCCTTTTGCGTCCTCTTCGGGATGCAAAAACGAAGTCACTCTTTCCTTCTGGTACGGTTTCAAGAAATGCCACCCGACGGGCAGCATCAAGACGCCGATTAGGATGATCACCGCGGCGTGTTTCCACTGCAGCCCGGCCAGAAATGCGCCTACGATCAACATCGGCATCAAAACGAGGGCGGTGCCGAGATCGGGCTGCTTCAGAATTAGGACCAGCGGTATTCCTACCAGGAGCCCTGCCTTAATCAAATCCTGCAGGGAAAGCTCATCGGTACGCACCTCTGCAAAGAAGCGCGCCAATACGATGATTATAATCAATTTGACCAGTTCTGACACCTGAAGAAATTCGCCCAGGATGGGAATCCAGCGCTTCGCCCCAAATCGCGTGTGGCCGACCAGCAGGACTGCTACAAGTGCCGATATTCCAATAATATAGAGAACAGGTGCCTGATCCATGATCAGGTGGTAGTCAATGCGCGAAAGCACGAACATCAGCGCGAACCCAATTACCAGCCAGCGAATTTGCTTCGAGTGCATCCCCACCAGCACGCTTCCGTGGGTGGCGGAATAAATCTCCACCACGCCCAGAGCGCAGATGGCCGCGATAATCGCCAGCAGCCACCAGTCGTAATCTCGTGTTCCCGTCGTCTCGTTCATGGTGTTTTTATCCGCACCAATTTCCAAATCTATTCAGGCTGTGGCTTCTTTGCGGAAACTGGCTCAACCGCCGCCGCAGCCTGCTCAGGTTTCACCGTCGGCTTGGCGCGCTCCACAATCTGCGCCTTCGGCGCCGCGTCGAGATCGTACCGTTTCAATTCCACGGTCGTCTGCCCCTGGCCTTTCTTCGCCTTCTTGTCGTAGTAAGCCTTGATGATGTCGCGCACAATCGGGCCGGAAGCCGAAGCGCCGTGACCGCCTTCTTCCACCAGCACCGCAACCACGATCTCAGGATCCCGCCGCGGAGCGTACCCCACGAACCACGCATTGTTGTTGAACTTCTTCTCGCCCTTGCCGAACCGGGTTTTGGCGTTCTCGCCGATCACTTGCGCGGTTCCGGACTTTCCGCAGAACTCGATGCCTTGCAGTTTTATCGCCGCAGCGGTCCCGCCGCCTTCGTTCACCACGCCGTACATGCCTTGCGTAACTTTCTCCACGGTCGAGTCGGAAATCGAAATGCGGCGGTCGCCGACGTTTTGTGCATCTTTCAAAAGATGCGGCTGCTTGAAATCCCCGCCGGAAGCCAGCCCGCCGATCATGTAGGCGACCTGCATCGGCGTAACGATCACCGCGCCCTGTCCGATGGAAACTGAAATTGTTTCGCCCGGATACCATTTGCGGTGAAATACCCGCTGTACCCATTCCTCGGAAGGCACCAGGCCGGATTCTTCAGATGGCAAGTCAATGCCGGTTTTGGCGCCGAATCCGAGCATCTTGGCGTACTTGGAAATCCGGTCGATGCCCATGCGCATGCCGATGTTGTAGAAGAAAACGTCGCAGGAATGCACGATCGCGTTGTGGACATCCATCACGCCATGCCCGGCTTTGCCGTAGACCCAGCACTTGAACTGGCGCCCGTAGAACGTCGCGTACCCGGGACAAAACGATGTATAGCTTTCCGGCGGTACTTTTTCTTCCAGCATCGCCGTGGCCATCACAATTTTAAAGACCGAGCCAGGCGCAAGTTGCGCTTGCGTCACGCGATTCAATAGCGGGCGGTCAGCATCCGAGTTTAACCGCTGCCATTCCTCTTTCGAAACTCGGATCGCGAAATCATTGGGGTCCGGCGCAGGCCGGCTGACGAATGCCAGCACTTCGCCGCTGCTCGGGTCCAGCGCTACTACGGCGCCTTTCTTTCCGGCCAGCGCCTCTTCGGCGATCTGCTGCAAATCGTAGTCGATAGTCAGCTGAATCTGCTTGCCGGGAATCGCTTCCTGTTGCGTCAGGCGTCCAACTTCCTTCCCGATGCTGTTCACAATCACGCGCCGCATGCCGTCCGTGCCGACCAGTAGATCGTTGTACTGCCGCTCCAGGCCGGATTTTCCCGCGACGTCTCCGGGACGATACTTGCCATTGCTCGCTTCGATCTGTTGCTCGCTGACTTCGCCAACATACCCGCTGGCATGGGCCATAAAGCCGCCGGGCAGATAGCGCCGCCGGTGAACCATCAGCATTTCCAGCAGCGGAATATCCGCGCGGTGCGATTCGATGAAGGCGACGTCGCCTTGTGTGGCTTCTGGCTTTATGACGATTGGCTGAAATTTGGGAAGCGCTCCCGTGTTGCTCAACTGCTCCTTCAAGTCGTCCAGAGAAAGTCCCAGGCCGTCGGCAATAGCGGGCAGATTTTTTTCCACCGCGGCCATGTCGTCGCGAAGCAGCAGTACGCTGAACGACGGATAGTTATCGACGAGGACGCGGCCGTCGCGATCCAGCATTCGCCCGCGCGGCGCGATGATTGGAATCGAGCGCACTCGATTCCGCTCGGCCATCACGCCATATTTATCCGAATCGATGACTTGAAGTTTCCAGAACCCCAGCAGCAGTAGCGTGATCATCCCCACGATCACGTAGGACGCGGCGGCCAGCCGTTCTTGCGGCAGTCGATTATCGTTGCGAAACCAGTACGACACGCGAGACCTGCGCGCGAACCTGTATATTTCTCAGGGCTGAGCGGCGCCCGCTCGCGCAATTTCTTTTGCTGCAGCGTTGAAGTGCGAACTCTCCGGTCGGCCAGGCTCAAAAAAAATGCCCCAATCCGCCTTTGGAAGCTCTCGAAATCGTCGCCCAGCCTCCGAATCCGTCTCATTCCGGAAGCCTTCCCCAAAGTAGCACCCGACCTCAGGGCGCGCAACTCGTCCTGTAGTACAGGTAGCGGGCTGATTACTGCGTTTTTGGGTGCAAACCCGAGGCTTACTTTCTCAACAAACGGCGGGGTATGGAGCGGCACAGGAAATCAGCACCCCTTCGCATGCCTGCAGCATAACCCCATTTCCGGCATGCCGAAAGGTGCGAATCCTCCCGGCACACCGGACTGGATGGTGAATTTAGAAGCCGCCCACGGGGCCAACTAGATCGCGCATCGGGCGAACGCTATTTCGGTCGCAAGTGTTGGCAAGGCAGCCGAGGTGCCAGTTGTCCTCGATCGTCGCCAGCATCGAATAATGATTCGCGGCGTCACCCGAACTCCTGGCAAACCTCAGCGTTCTTGAAATGACCAGCGTCAACACGTGGCCGCCGCCCGGATTCGCGTTGCAGCATCCGCTGGTGTCCCCAAATCCTTCGGGGCCTGTTCCGGTGAAATCGCTTTCATCCCAGGTGATGAAGATCACGGAATTGCCCGTCCACGCTTTCGAAGTCATGATCGCGTTTACGGTGTTGAGAAGAAAAGTGTCGCCCGCGGAGATCAGCGCCGGCACTTGTGAAAAATCGCAAGGGTCAGCTGGCGTAGCGCCACGGCCGTGCATGTCATTGCACTGGTCGGGGCTAATCCACACATAGTTTGGAACGGTGTTGTTAGCTAGGTCCGTGGCTAATTGGCTGAAGTCCACAATGTTGGCCACACGTGCAGGGTTGTTCTGCACGTCCGCGTAGCTGATGAATGGATTATGCTTCCGTTCGTAGAGTTGATTTCCGCAAGCGTGAGCGAGCGGCGAAGCGCAAAGCGAGTACGACTGCATGTATCCCTTCCAGGATTTTCCGTGCGATTCCAATTGGTCGACGATGTTGGGCACGTCAATCGTGGTGTCGTTGTCATTGGCAACTCCATTGGTAGATCCCGAAGTCGCGGCAATGTAATTCGGTTGGCTGGGATGGCTGATACCGAAATAGTTCGTGGCCAGGCCGCTGGTGGCGGCCACAAAATTGATGAACGGCGCGTCCGAATTGCCGACCAGTGTGTTGTAGCCGGTGTTCTCCATCATGATGATGAAGACGTGATCGAAATCGGCGTGGTCATGGCCGTCTGCGCGGACGGGATTGGCGAGCGGTGTTGCGGAAATAATAAGTGCGAATACCACAGCGCCCCAAAGAGCCCAGGCACCGACGCTCTTGATGCTTCGAGAGAGGTTGCGAATTTTCAAGATAGTCCTCCACTTTGCGAATTGGAATGGCAGTTGTTTTTCCGGAATTCACTTCGCTGACCTTTGCAGCTCCCTGTGGAAGTGAGTGGAGTGATTCTAGGGCCGGCGGGATTCAAGTCAAGCGCATTCGATATCCTTGCCAGCGAAGGCTGCCTTTCAAAGGCCGGGTACTCTCAGTACACGCTTCCAGCCGGCTAAGTAAATGACTTCCTCCGCGGGTTCTGAATGGCAGCGGCCGGCTTGCAGAGTCAATGTCATTCCCTTGCGTGGAAACTCCCATTGTCGGTCGCCTTCGCAACCCCTCTCTTTTCATATAAATTAAACTCATTAACGCCATTCGGCGCTTTTCATTTTCTTTGATGGCGCTGGGTTCGTTACACTTTTTGATTCTCTATGTGGCCTCATTCCAACAAGCCGTTGCGGCTCGCGCTCATCGGTATGTCCGGTGCCGGGAAGTCTTACTGGACCATGCGCATCGCCGCCGCCGGCTACCCTGCGATTTCCTGCGACACGCAAATCGAAACCCGCCTGAAGCCCGCTCTCGAAGGAGGCGGCTACAGCGGCATCAACGGTGTGGCGGCGTGGATGGGCTGGCCTCATCTGCCAACCTACGCCGAGCGCGAAGCGGCGTATCTTTCCGAGGAGATTGCGGTGCTCGACGAAGTTCTGACAGGCCTCGAAAAAAATCCCGAGCGTGACCTGGTTCTCGACACCACCGGCAGCGTCATCTACGCTGGCAATCATCTGCTCTACCGTCTCCGCAAACAAATGCTTCTCGTTTACCTCGCGGCTTCACGTGATGAGCAGCAACTCCTGATTCAACGCTATCTGCAGGACCCCAAGCCCGTTTTGTGGCGCGGCGCTTTTCAGGCCCGCCCAGCAGAGGACCCGAAGGAGACCGTGGCACGCTGCTACCCAATCCTGATTGGCGCGCGCCGCCAGAGTTACGAAGCGCTCGCGCACTGCTCGCTCCCCGTTTCGGAATTGCGCGCGCCGTTCCTGCCCGAAGAATCCGACAAAAAAATGGCGGGCACCGGTTTTCTCGAAAGGGTCCGGCAACAACTGGAACGCGCAGGGAAAACCGAGAAGGCGAAACCCACTGCATGAGATATCGAAGCACAGGCGGAAAAGCCCCGCTGACGTCTCTTCGCGGCGCGGTGCTGCGCGGACTCGCTCCCGACGGCGGCCTCTACATGCCCGTCGAGATCGCCCGCCACACGCCCGAAGAATTGGAAGAGTTCCGCCGTTTGCCATTTACGGAAGTCTGCTTCCGCGTGGTTCGCCCTTTTGCGACTCCCGACGTGCCGGAAGAAATGCTCTGGCAAATCGTCGCCGAGGCCATCAATTTTCCGGTCAAGCTGGTTTCGTTGTCGCCCGCCCTGCACGTCCTTGAGTTATTTCACGGCCCCACGCTGGCCTTTAAGGATTTTGGCGCGAGATTTCTGGCCCGCCTGATGGGATATTTCGTCCGCGGCGAATCCCGGTCGCTCACCGTGCTGGTGGCGACCTCGGGCGACACCGGCAGCGCGGTGGCCCACGGTTTTTTGTGCGTGCCGGGAATTCGCGTGGTGATTCTTTACCCTTCGAAGCGCATCAGCGAAGCCCAGGAAAAACAGTTCACCACGCTCGGCGAAAATATTACCGCTCTCGAAGTGTCCGGCACATTCGACGATTGCCAGCGGCTGGCGAAGCAGGCATTCGCGGACGAAGCCCTGAACCAGCGCGCGTTTCTCACTTCCGCGAACTCCATCAATGTCGGGCGCCTGTTGCCCCAGATGTTTTATCACGTGGCCGCTTACCGGCAGCTGCCGGTGGCTTCCGTGCCGCTGATCGTCTCCGTGCCCAGCGGAAATTTCGGCAATCTGACCGCTGGTATTTTCGCCAAGCGCATCGGTTTGCCGGTGGCGAGATTCATCGCCGCCACCAACGCCAACGACGCGGTGCCGGAATATCTGCAAAGCGGGGAGTATCATCCCCGGCCCGCCGTCGCCACCTATTCGAATGCGATGGATGTCGGTAATCCCAATAATTTTCCGCGGCTGCTCGATTTATGCCGCAATCGCCTGGAAAACGTGCGCAAGGAAATCTGGGGACACCGCGCCACCGACGAAGAAACTTTGCAGCAGATGAACGCCGTTTGGGAACGTTATCGATATATCTCGGATCCCCACACCGCCGTTGGCCTGCTCGCCTGGGAAGCCTATCGCAAGGAGCATCCAGAGCCGTCTCAAGGTCTGGTGCTCGCCACCGCGCACCCCGCAAAATTCGCCGAAATTGTCCAGAAGGGAATTGGCATCGCCCCGCCCCTCCCCTCTCGCCTGGCTGAATATTTGCAGCGCCCGAAACTCTCCCTCCCGATGTCAAGCTCCTACGAAGACTTCAAGCAGTTCCTGCTCGCCCACTGAGGTTATGTTTCAGTTACATTTATTTGTTAGTACTGATAGAGTGTCTTTCGTGATCACACGCCTTCTTGTTCTTCTCCTTGTTGTCCTGGTGCTCTCGAGTGTTTGCTCCGCACAATATCACCCCGGACAAGCGCTTTCCGACTACGTTCAGTCAAATGAAAAATTCGGGCGGAAGCTCCTCTTAGCAGTGCATGAAGCGGACCAGGAAAAAAACATAGCTATATCTCCTCTTCCGCTGTCCCAGGCATTTGGCGCGTTAAGCGAAGGAACTTTCGACAGCACCACTAGGTTCGAACTTGCAAATGTTTTTGAGTGGAAGGACCAGCCCTTCAAGGACATCGCTAGCCGCATGCTTTCTGCCCGAATCCCGAGCGAGAAGCTACCTCCACAAGACGAGACCGAAACGCGCAAACCCAGCAAAATGCCTCCAGTGATTGCCCTGCCAACAAAACAATTTGTCCCACTGTCTCAATCGACCATTTTTCTCTATCGAGGAAAAGGATTCCTTCGCGACAGATTCATCGAACAGGCGAGCCGGGATTACGGTATCCAGTTTCAAGAAGCAAAGCCCGGAGAACTTCCTGTCCCCAAGGGTCCAGACGTGCGCAAAATGTACGAACTGAAGAGTGGTTTTCTTGATTTTTCCATAACAACCTTTACGGATCTGCGAACCGCATGGCGCCATGACCTGTTCAGTGGCAGATCGCAAAAACTTACATTCACGCTGCGTTCAGGTTCGAAGATGGAAACAGACCAGATGGTGAGTAAGCTCCAGCTCTACCAGCATGTTTCTGCCCACGAATATGAGGCGGTCGAGCTCCCCTGTGGGGACGCATATCTGCTGGTCTTGGTTCCAGCCGTTGGGAAAGACTTCCTCGAACTTGAACGCGAGTTTGCGGCCGGCCAGATAAATCTGGATTCGATGCTGAAGAGCGAAGAAGGGGATGTAGCCTTACCTATCTTTCATATTCGGTTTTTGGCCGACATGATATCGCCCCTGAAGAAGCTCGGATTAAATACCCTTTTTACGGATTACAAGTCGCTCGGCGCTATGGTCAGCGGAACCGAAGGAGCACTCTTGACCACTAGCGTACAAAGAGTCGATCTGGATGTCGACACATGGGGAATCAAAGCCAGAGCAATAACCTTTACCGGAGGAGTTGCGGGCGGCGTCTTGGGAGGTGCTATGTCTCCGCCCCCGCGGCCTTTTCATATGATTGTAAATCGGCCATTCCTGTTTTTTGTTCGTGATAATGTCACCGACGCATTACTTTTCGCTGGTGCAGAAATGAATCCGGCCGCGAACTGACTGACGAGTATCACGGCAACTGCGGATTGAGCCACGTAACATTACGACGACCGGCGAAGGCGATCCATGCCAACGAATAGCAATACACCGAGGAATGCATTCACCAGCGCCGCAACGGCCAAGTGCATGTTGAACCATCCCTCTGGCTGGTTCAGCAGCAGTCGCCGCACCACCGTCAGAATGGACTGGTGCACCACGTAGAACAGCGCCACCAGGGAAAAACGCGCCAGCGGATGCTCCGTGTCCAGCCGTGACCCAATCGAGGAAGCCAGGTAACCAATCACCGTCTTGGCGATCCCATATTCGCCGAGGGGAACCGTCGGGCCGCTCAGGCTGTCTTGCATAATCCCCATCATCGTGCCCAACAGCAATCCCGTCGAGGGATTGCGCCGGCTCAGCCCGAAATAAATAGTGGCGAGCAGCGGAAGATCCAGGATTTCCAGCCTTGGAAAATAAACCGGCAGGATGCGTTGCAGCACCAGTGAAAGAACCGCAATCCCCACCACCGCGCCGGGGAAAAATTTGTGGACCTCAATATGCGATTCGCCGCCGCGCAGCTCGAATGTATCGTTCATGGCTTCTCTGCCGCTGGTTTCCCTGCGATCGCAGGAGTGGAGTTTCCCGCCGCAGGCTGTGCACCTTGTTCTTCAGCGTCATTCTTGAAATTCACGGTCTCTTGCGTCAACAGCACAATCACTTCTTCCAGGCGGTCCAGCCGTGCCGCCGGTTTCACGCGAATCTGCTTGAACGGATTGCCCTGCTTCACGTCCAGCACCGTGCCGATGGGAACGTCGCGTGGGAATATTTTGTCCATGCCGCTAGTAACGATTTTCTCCCCGGCGTTGACCGTTTCCTCGGCCGCGACATAGCTCATCGAAAGCATCGGCTCACCCGTGCCTTTTACCGGGCTCTGAATGCGCGAACCTACCAGCATGGCCCCGGCGCCACCCTCTTTGTCGCTCAGCAGCAGCACCTGCGCCGTGTCCCTATAGCTCTCGATAATCTTGCCGACCGCCCCGTCCGGCGTAATTACCGCCATATTACGCCGAATACCGTCTCGTTCTCCGCGGTCGATTTCAACCGTGTGGCTGGCTGTGCCGGCACTAGCGCCGATCACTCTCGCCATCACCATCGGCACTTTTTGGTGGGATTGCCGGAAATTCAGCAGTGTTCCCAACCGATCCGCTTCGGCGGCTTTGCTTTGCAACTGGGAAATCTCCAGCTTCAACTCGTCATTTTCGCTACGGAGTTCTTCGTTCTGGCGAGTGGTGCCCTGCAGCGCGAAGTAGTGCTCCCATACGCCGCGAATCTTTCCAAATCCCCAGGCCCCGCCCTTTTCAAAGGGGCTCACCGCCGTCATGCTCCACACCCGGATCAGCCGCCCGCGTGAATCCCTCTTTACCTGCAGCGCCAGCATCAGCACCTGCGCCAGCAACACGCCGGTCAGCAGCGCCAGCGATTTGTGACGTGAGGGAAGTCCAACCATAGGTCTGCAATTTCCTTATTTAATATTCGCTTCTGCAGTTCAACCGCAATGCCCGGCTATCGCACTTCAGCCGATAGTCTCAAGACGCTCGCCCAGCAACAGTGTCGCATCCTTCTTTGTCCCCAAATCCACTTTCCGCAGATAGTGCCGGTGCACAATCGCACCGGGCTTCGATTTTTGTCTCCAGCAAAGCTCATAGCGGAATTTCTCATTTTGCCGCAACGTCACGGCGGGCTCGTTTTCGTCCTGGAAACGATATTCCGCAGGTCGGTCACCCATCCTCTTCCTCATCTCTGCGCTGGCTGGAATTTCCTTTAAGCTCCACTTCGCCGGCTCCCCCTCCGCTGTCACTTCCGTTGCGCCTGTCGAACTCAGAACCAGAAACTTGTTGTCGGCAACCTGTTCGATCCGTCCGAATCCGGAAAGATTTGCTTCCTTCCTTAGGACAAACTCCGCCGCCAGGCGCGGATGAGTTGGATCCGCCAATTCGTAGACTTCAAATTTGTCCCACCGCACTAGCATCAGAAAATTATTGTAATGTGCCGCCGCATCGAACTCACGGCTCGAAGGTACCGCCACGCTTCCGCTGACCTTCAACGTGCTGGCGTCATCCAGCAGAATGACCCGCAACTCCGGGCCCGCCTGCCCGCATGCAAAAACTACGACCTTGTCGTCATAGGAGTACACCGTGTTGTCGCAGTCCGCGCGACAAACTGACGCGCACACCGCTGCAGCCAGGAAGCCGCCCACCACCGCGATTCTCCGCATGCTCCCCGTAAAACCCATGCTGCCCCTTAGTCGATGCAAACCTGCCGCAGCAACTTGAAATCGCTCAGCATCTTTCCCGTTCCCAGTACCACCGACGCCAGCGGATCGTCGGCGATCGATACCGGCAGGCCGGTCTCTTCGCGGATTCGCTTGTCCAGATTCTTCAGCAACGCGCCACCGCCGGTCAGCACAATGCCGCGGTCGCTGATGTCGGCGGAAAGTTCGGGTGGCGTGCGCTCCAGCGCAACGCGCACCGCGTTCAAAATCGTCGCCACGCATTCGCTCAGAGCCTCGCGGATTTCGCTGTCGTCGATCGTCACCGTGCGCGGCACTCCTTCGATCAGGTTGCGGCCCTTCACTTCCATCGTCAGCGGCTTTTCCAGCGGGTACGCCGAGCCGATTTCCATCTTGATCTGCTCCGCGGTCCGTTCCCCCACCAGCAGGTTGTACTTCCGCTTCAGATACTGCATCACCGCTTCATCCATTTCGTTTCCGGCCACCCGCACCGACCGCGAATAAACGATGCCGCTCATGGAAATCACCGCGATATCCGTGGTGCCGCCGCCGATGTCCACCACCATGTTTCCCGACGGCTCTTCAATCGGCAGGCCCGCGCCGATCGCTGCCGCCATCGCCTGCTCAACGAGATAAACTTCGCTGGCCCGGGCGCGGTACGCGGAGTCCTGCACTGCCCGCTTTTCCACCGGCGTAATTTCGCTCGGCACGCCAATCACGATGCGTGGATGCACCAGCACGCGCCGGTTGTGCGCCTTCTGAATAAAATACGTCAGCATTTTTTCGGTGACTTTGAAATCCGCGATCACGCCGTCTTTCATCGGTTTGATAGCCACGACGTTGCCAGGCGTCCGGCCCAGCATGTCTTTCGCTTCGCGCCCGACCGCCACCACTTCGCCGCTGGACTTGTTGATCGCCACGATAGACGGCTCGTTCACCACGATGCCTTTGCCGTGCGCGAACACCAGCGTGTTTGCCGTCCCCAGATCAATTGCCAGGTCGGACGAAAAAAGACTGAATACCGACCTCAGGTTGTAACCATTCTTGTTCATTACTGCTTTCCCCCTGCGGAGAGGATCCCGCCCGCCAGGGCCTCCGCGTACAGAGCTCCCCACGGTGCAACTATCCATTGTCGCCGGATTTCGCGGCCCACGCAAAACCCCGATTCGTTTCCCAATGCCTACTTGGGTATGACGATTGAAATCTGCTGCTTCGCAGTTCCCCCGCGTCGGTTCGAACCAATCACCACAATCGTGTGCTGGCCGGGTTCCAGCGGCTCGGTAAAATGCCGGAATGTTCCGTCCGGCGAAATATTTGCCACGGCCTGCCCGTTGATAATCAGCGCGGCGCCGGGTTCCGTCTTCCCGATTAACTCCGCGGAATGGCCCTGAATTCTGGGGACTTCAATTACCAGCATCATCTCCTGGGTTTTGCCCTGCGCCACCAGGCTGAACTTGAAAGTTTCGCTGAATTCGCTGGTTTCTTTCTTGGCGTCGGAAGCACTGACGTTCCAGAAGTAATCCCCGGCCTCGAGCCCCGTAACTTCCGTACTGGTCCCGGCAACTGTCACTTCTTTCACCAGCCGCGTGAACATCGTGGTTGGACTGATTCGTAGCGTGTAGCCGATTGCCCCATTCACCGGTTTCCATTCGAAATGGATGGCGGCTGCCCTCGGCGTCTCTGCAATCACCGGCGCCAGGTTCAGCGGGGCCATCAGGCCCGGGGGCGCAAGGATGTTGGATTTCGTAGTGGTTCCGCCGGAGGGAAAACTTACCTTTTCAAATTGCGTCAGCTCGATCTTCTCCTGCCCGCGCTGCACCTGGGCCGAACCGCTGGCCACAACGATTTCATGATCGTTTTCCTTCGGGTCGTTCTTTACAGTCGCCTTACTGTTTTGCTTCAGGTAGGCAGTTGCATCTTCCACGCTGACCGCGGCGCTTGAATCGGGCGAAACAAACTTTGTTGTCGCCAGGTCTACGGATCCAGTATTGATTCGGACCGCGGTGTTCGAACGGTCCCGCGTCACGATATTTTCTTCGACCGTCACCAGTGTTTCTGACTTGATCGTGTATTCCGTCCCGTCGGCAAAGGTAATGCGCGCTGCTCCATCGCTGGCCGTCTGGATCAGGTCTCCCTTGTCGAGTGGCGTATGGTAATTCGCTTCCACCCACGTCACTGAATTCACTTTCTTTACCTGAACCCGGCCGTCCAGGTTCACGAACTTGGCCTGCGTCAGCGTCACCGTCGTGTTTCCGGTTTCCGGATTGCCCAGGGCGTCCGAAACCTTCTTGGTCACGATGTTGGTCCATTCCGGTTTTACGGCGAACATTCCGGCAAGGATGATCACCAGGATCAGCGAGCTATAGATGATCACCGTTTTATATGTGACCGCATGCCAATACACTTCCACGCGGTGGATTTTCGGCCCCGGAGCGGGCGCCGATATCGGGCGGCGTGGTTCGATGGGTGTTTGTGTCGTCACTTGAGTAAGTGCCTTGATTGCTCCAATTTCGCAATGTAGCACACCGCTCCGCAGGGGGCTGAAGTCCCGCGCATCTACGTACTCAATCTACAAATAGCGCTTGCGCCGCTTTTCCGAGCGGTGTGCCTTCAACGTCACTTTTTGGGGGGCCCCGGCGCGGCCCGTTCGAAAAACCGGGGCTTGTCGAGGCGGGAATCCACCGCCACATCGAAGAATCCCACCATCATTTCCTCGTAAGTCTGCTCGCCCCACCGCACCGCTGCGCTCGGGTCCGGGTTGTGCAAATTCTCCTTCGAATTGTCAAACCAGCCCACGGCCTGCAGCTCCGTACCGGCCTTCAGCGCCACTGGCTCCGCAAGGCGATAGCTCATCTGCCAGTGAAAGTGGTAATGGACTCGCAGCAACGGCTCCACCGTTTTGTTTTTTTGGATGATGTTGTATTCAAACTTTTTCCCCCGCAGATGCATGTGCGGAAAAAAACTGAGCAGCAGCGCTTCGTTCGGCAGCGTCCCGCGCGCCTCCACCCGGAAATCGGGCGCTCCAGGTGGGATCACAAAGTGATCGTTCGTCAGTTGCAGTGTCAGCACCCGCTTCGCCGGCGGCTGTTTCGCGAAAATCAGCCCGATCCGGCTCACATCCTTTCCCTCATTTCCGTTGGTCGTGTAGTGCATTTGGAAAACCAGGTCGGAGCCGGCCGGGATGTATTTGGCCATGCCGCGCGGCCAGTTGTCCGGCGTGCTTCCCGGCGCATAAACCAGCAGGATGTCGCTGTCGGTCCACATCGCATCCCTCTGGTCTCCCGGAGAATCCAGCGATTCGGCCGTGAACGCCTTTCCTACCGGCGCATGCCGCAGCCAAGGCGAATCCGGCGGTCGCACATAGACGACCGCGTGGTGCACATGCTCCGGCAATCCTGGCAGAATTTCAGAAGCCTGCACCCAATGCCCTTCCTTGAAACGGGTGGGCAGAATTTCGTAGGTGTAGCTCAAATCTCCTTCCGCCGGAATCTTCACCGGCTCCATCATCTTGATTTCCACGTCCGGCGCTGGAATCGTCCACCGGTCGGCCCACTGCTTTGGCGGCGGCGCATCGGATGGGTTGCCTGCCGGAGCGTTGGCTGCAGCCCAACCGGAGAGAAGCGCAATCTGCTCCTCCGTCAGCGATGGATCGTTCGAAAACTTTCCGATGCCTCTTTCTGCGAACCACGGCGGCATGGACCGGTTCTCCACCGCCTTCTGCATCGCCGCCGCGTATCCTCGTGTACCTGCATACGTTTCAAACGCCATTGGCGCGATTCCTCCAGTCCGATGGCAGAACTGGCAATGCTCTTGAATAATTGGAAGCACATCCCGGTAGAACGTAGGGGCGTTTATGGGCGCGGGGGCTTGCTGCGCCATTAAAGGTGAAACACTCCCGATCAAAAGAAGACAGAGAGTAGAGTAAAGAATTACTCTTGGTGAATTAAACCTGCGCAAACGCGGCTCCCGCCGTCCCGCATCTTTCGGAGCCGAACACTAAACCAGTGCCCCAGCCGGGACTCCTCTGAATATACCCTCTACTTGGCCTCGTTGGTTTGCGATGAGAATTTCAGGATCGAACAGCAGGGAAGTTGCTAGGACGCGGCGCTTTCGCTCAGCCCAACGATTTTCAGGAACTCCGGATTATCGTGCAGGCAATCGAGATCGGAGTCTCGCGATGCCCAATTGAGATTTCCGTATCCCGCGGCGATCGCTTTCTTCAGTGTTTCGAGCGCTTCCGCTTTTCTCGATAACACGCCATAAGTGCACGCGGCATTGTATAAAGTGTTCCCATCGTTCGGCCGCAGCGCCACCGCCGTTTGCAGATGCCGGATGCTTTCGTCGGCCTCCCCAAACGAAGCGAGATTTGTCGCCAGCAGGATCCGCGCCCGCACGTCTTCGGGCACTACTTCCAATTGCTGCCGAAGCACCTCATTCATCCGCCGGCGCATAGCCGCAGCGTCTTGTTTACGCCCCAGCCTCTCCAGACAAAGGCCGTAGGGAATATAGGTGTTGTAGTCATCTCCGTTGGCTTCCAGCGCCGCCTCAGCCAACTTTGCCCCTTCCGCGTATTTCCCGTTCGAAAGCAGCGCCCGCCCCAGAATATTCCAGGAGCCGTCGCAATCCCGCTTCCGCTCAATCGCTCGCTGCGCCATCAGTGCGCTCTCGTCGTATTTCTTTTGCGCGTAGAAAAGCCGGCTCCGCGCCACCATCACTTCCGGCAAATCCGGAGCCAGCGCCATGCCGCGGTCGCAGGCGGAAAGCCCCCTCTCGATCCATGCGGGGTTCTGTTCCCGGACTTCGTAAATCAGCCCGCACAGGTGCGCTATCCCCGCGTAAGCCAGCGCAAAATTCGCGTCCAGGTGAATCGCCTGCTCGAACATCTGCAAGGCATAGTCCGTGTTTTCGCGCCGCGCGTAACTCCGTCCGCGCAGATAAAAATCGTAGGCCTGGGTGTTTTCCGTCGGCTTCTGACCGATGGTTTTTTCTTCCTGCGGTGTCAGCGTGATACGGAGCGCCTGCGCAATGCTCCGGGCAATCTCGTCCTGAATGGCGAAGACGTCTTCCAGTTGCCGGTCGTAACGCTCGGCCCACACCGAGTGCCTCGTGGAACTCTCCACCAGTTGCGCGGTAATCCGCAAACGATTCCCGGACCGGCGGATGGTGCCCTCCAGCACGAACGTCGCCCCCAGTTGTTGCCCCACCTGAGGAGCGGCCGTCTGTTTATCCCGGAAAGCCAGCATCTCTGAGCGTGGAAAAATCTGGAGCTGGGTAATTTTCGAAAGCTCCGTGATGATGTCTTCCGTCATGCCGTCGCGGAAGTATTCGTCTTCCTTGCCGCCGCCCTGATTTTCGAAATAAAGGACAGCCACAGACTTTTTTGCCGGCGCCGCAACTGTCGTGGATGACGATGTGTCGGCCTTTCCGGCCGCGGGACGCCGGCTCGAATCAATGTCCCGCCGCAGTCGCTTCAAGTCGGCGCGAAGCTCCGCCGCGGTCTGGTAACGCAGATCGGCGTCTTTTTCCAGCGCCTTTCCGAAAATGTTTTCGATGGCAAACGGCAATCGCGAATTCAACTTGGTGGCCGGCGCCGCGTCCGAATGCAGTATCCCGTCGAAAATCAGCGCCACCGTCGACCCTGAAAAGGGAACCATCCCCGTGGACATTTCATAAAGTACAACGCCCAAGGAAAAAAGGTCCGAGCGCGGGTCAAGTTCCTCTCCACGCGCCTGCTCCGGCGACATGTACGCAACCGTCCCGATCGAGCTCCCGGGACTCGTCAGCATCTCCCCGACATCGGCCATGTGCGTCTGCGTTTGCAGCGATCCATCGGCGACCGATTCCATCCTCTGCTGCCGCTGCGTCGCCAGTTTCGCCAAACCAAAATCCAGGATCTTCGCCTGCCCCTTTTCCACCAGAAAAATATTCGCCGGCTTGATGTCTCGGTGGACGATGCCCTTCGCGTGCGCTGCTTCCAGGCCTTCGGCAATCTGGATGCCCACGTCCAGAATTTCCGATATCGCCATCGGCTTCGCGGAAATTCGATGTTTCAGTGTCTGCCCCTCCAGCAGTTCCATGGCGATAAATGGACGGCCCTCAAACTCCCCGATGTCGTAAATCGTGCAGATGTTGGCATGGTTCAGCGAAGAAGCCGCTCGCGCCTCGCGCCGGAATCTCTCAATCGCCTGTGAATCGTGGGAAATATCGTCGGGAAGAAACTTCAGCGCGACGTTTCGGCCCAGGCGCGAGTCCTTGGCTTTGTACACCACGCCCATGCCCCCGCCGCCCAGCTTTTCCAGCACGCTGTAATGTGAAATGGCCCGACCAAGTACCGAGGCAGTATCTGTCATTGGCTGTGGAGTGTACTCCACCGCCCCGCTGCAGGCAATTGGCCTTCATTCGCTGTCCAAGAGTTCAAGGAAATACCGCAAGTATCCGAAGAAACGCCCGCAATTTTCACCTATAATCCTGTTGCATGATCCCTGCTTCGTACAAAGCTAAGAAAAAATTCATGGAACTCGCCATCGCCGAGGCCAAGCGCGCCGGCGACCGCGGCGACTATCCCATCGGCGCGGTCATCACCCGCGTCACCGGCAAGACCGAGACCATCATCGCCAGCGCCGGCAACCGCGTAAAAACCTCTGGCTCCAGCATCAAACACGTCGAGCTCGAAATGCTCAAGTACGTTTGCAGCGGCTACGGCCGCTATCTCCCCGAATTTGTCCTTTATTCCACCCACGAGCCCTGCGCCATGTGCGCCGGCGCTTGCGTCTGGTCCAAAATCGGCGCGGTCGTCTACGGCGTTTCTCAGGAAGACATTGACTCCTACGGCCGCAAGCACGGCAACGAAGAGTACAAATGGCGGGCCTGCCTGGTCTCCTGCCGCTTCATCTTCCAGAAGGGCAATCACCCCATCCCCGTCATCGGCAGTTTTCTCCGCAAGGAATGCCAGAAACTCTTCAGTTACCGCGCGGCTAAGAGTGCCAGGCTACACTTGCCGTAAATCCGTTGACTCGGAAGCCGCGGAATCATACGATTTCCGCACTCAGGCTCCCCGTCACGAATCCGAATTCAACTGGTGATCGCGGCTTGAAGCGAAGGTGGTGGCGCTTGATCTTCAAGCAGTTCTATCTAAATTGTCTGGCCCATGCCTCCTATCTGATCGGTGACGAAGAAACCGGCACGGCGGCCGTTGTGGATCCGCAACGCGACATCGCCCAGTATCTGGCCTTTGCCGCCGAACATAAATTGCACATCAAGCATGTTTTTCTCACCCACCTTCACGCCGACTTTGTGGCCGGGCACCTGGAATTGCGTGACCGCGCCGGCGCAACGATCTACCTCGGCTCCAAAGCCCATGCGGAATATCGGTTTACGCCGCTCGCCGATGGCGGCGTGGTCGAATTCGGCAAAGTACGTCTCATGGCCCTCGAAACTCCCGGCCATACACCCGAATCGATTTCCATCCTGGTTTACGATCTCTCACTAAGCCAAATCGAACCCGTCTCCGTCCTCACGGGAGACACTCTCTTCATAGGTGACGTGGGACGCCCGGATTTGCGCGTTGCCTTGGGCTGGTCTGCCGCGGATCTTGGTGGGATGCTCTTCGACTCTCTACAAACCAAGCTTTTGGGCCTGCCCGACGCCAGCCTCGTGTATCCCGCCCATGGCGCCGGCTCGCTTTGCGGCAGGGCCATTAGTAAAGAAACAGTTTCCACCATCGGTGAGCAACGCCGCCTCAATTACGCACTCCAGCCAATGAGCAAGCAGGCCTTCATCGAACTGGTTACCACCGACCAGCCGGAAGCTCCTCCTTATTTTGTCTACGACGCCGTGCTGAACAGCAAGGAACGTCCCACTCTCGATGAAGCGCTGGAGCGCGAACTGAAACCTCTCTCCCTCGATCAAGTTCTCGCGATGAGGTCGCAGGGCGCGCAAATTCTTGATACCCGCGATCCGGACGAATTCGCGGCCGCGCATCTCACCGGCAGCGTCAACATCGGACTTTCAGGCCAGTATGCAACCTGGGCTGGAACCGTTCTCGACCGCACAAATCCAATCGTAGTCATCGCGGACCCGGGCAGGGAAAGCGAATCGGCTCTTCGCCTCGGCCGAATCGGCTTCGACCACATCGCCGGGTACCTGCAGGATGGATTGCGCAGCCTGGAGGTGCGGCCAGACCTGGTCGCTTTCACGGAGCGCCTCAGCGTGCAATTCGCCGCCGAACTCATGGCATCGAGCGAGCCGCCGCTCACCATCGATGTTCGAGCTCCGCGCGAACGCGCCCAAAAGCACATTGAGCAGAGCATCAGCCTGCCCCTCAATCACCTGCTCGAAAATCTGAACACTTTGCCAAAGGACCGTCCGCTACTTGTCTACTGTGCCGGAGGCTACCGCTCCTCCATCGCCGCCAGTCTCCTGAAACGCGGTGGCTTCACCCCCGTCTGCGAACTCGCCGGTGGTATCGCCGCCTGGGAATCCGCAAAACTATCTGTTTTAACCGCCCCGGCCTAAGATTCAATCGCATGCTTGGAGACCTGCTGTTCCGCCCTCTAACTTCATTTGGGGGTTTCACCCGCAATCCTCTATAATCCTAAGTTTGTTCACCACATCAGGAGACATCTGGAATGGCTGGAGTATTTGAGGACCAGAAAACTGGCAAACGAGTTCTTTTCGGTGTCGTGATTGCTTTCATCGCCCTCAGCATGCTGCTCTACCTTGTGCCCCAGGGCACCAACACCACCGAGGGCTCAACCGACGTCCTCGCCAAAATCGGCGACCAGACCGTCACCATGGCGGAGGTACGCCAGCAGCTTGACGAAATCCGCCGCCGGAATCCCATCCCCAAGCCCCTTGAAGGTCTCTACGCACGGAACATCATGAACCAGCTAGTCTTTCAGAAAGAAATTGAGTTTGAAGCCAAGCGCTTGGGCATCGCTGTCAGCGATCAGGAACGCGCCGACCGCATCAAGCAGTACGTCCCGACAGCCTTCAATGGCGACTCCTTCGTCGGCATGGACGCTTACGCTCGCGAAGTCCAGACCCGCTTCCAGTTGACCGTCCCGGTCTTCGAAGATCTCATCAAGCAAGGCCTCGTCGAGGAGAAATTTCGCAAGCTGATCACCGACGGTATCAGCGGCAGCCCTGCGGAAATCCAGGAAGAGTTCAAGGCCCAGAACGAAAAAGTAAAGCTCGAATACGTCCTGATCAAACCCGAAGATCTCGAATCCAAAATCACTCCAGCCGAGAGCGAGATCAAGGCCTATTACGATCAGAACAAAGCCAAGTTCCAGATTCCCGAAAAGCGCGTGGTCCGCTACGCGCTTCTGGACCTCAATCGGCTTCGGCAGAACACCGTCGTAACCGATGACGAGCTCAAGGTGGTCTACCAACAGAATATCCAGCAGTTCCAGGTGCCCAATCGCGTCCACGCCGAGCACATCTTGCTTTTGACTACCGGCGGCAAGACCGACGCGGAAGTCGCTGAAACCAGGAAAAAAGCCGAAGACATCCTGGCGCAAGCCAAGAAGAAAGGTGCCAACTTCGAGGATCTCGCCAAAAAATATTCCGAAGATCCAGGTTCGAAAGGCAAGGGCGGCGACCTCGGTTGGGTACTGCAGGGCCAGACCGTCCCGGAGTTTGAGAAAGCTGCATTCGCCTTAAATAAGGGCGAAATCTCCGACCTCATCAAGACTCAGTACGGCTTCCACATTATCAAGGTCCTCGACAAGGAAACTGCGCACACCAAGCCTTTCGATGAGGTGAAAGACGAGCTTCGCCCCAACTACCTCTTGAATAAGGTCAACCAGGAAGCCTCAAAGATTGCCGACCAGATGTCCGCGGATATCCGCCAATCCAACAAAACCACCCTCGACCAACTCGCCCAGAAGTATCACCTCACCATCGCCGAAACACGTCCCGTCGGCCCCGGCGAGCCGGTTCTTGAACTCGGCAACGGCCAGGATGTGAAGGACGAAATCTTTCATCTTCGCCAAGGCGACTTGAGCCTGCCGTTGAGTACCGACCGCGGTTACATCGTACTCTCGCTTCGCCAGTCTTTGCCCGCGCATCAGGGCACTCTCGAGGAAGTACAGACCAAGCTGGTCGCCGATCTGAAACAGCAGAAGGCCAACGAACTCGCAAAGTCCAAGGCCGACGAGCTTCAGAAACGCGTCAAGGCCGGCGAAAAGTTTGCCTCCGCCGCAAAAGCGATGGGGCTCGACCCCAAAACCAGCGATCCGTTCGCTCGCAACGGCTCCGTAGCCAATCTTGGCAGTGGAAAACAGCTCGCTGCGGCTTTCGCACTCAAAGTCGGACAGGTCGGTGCGCCCCTTGCGATCGGCCCGAACTGGGCTGTCTACCAGGTTGCTGAGCTTCAGGCGGCGAATCCCGCCGATTTCGAAAAGCAAAAGAAGGAACTTACTGATTCGCTCCTCAAGCAGAAGCGTGAATTGGCCTTCAGCGCCTTCCAAACCTCCCTGAACGACCGCCTGAAACAGGAAGGCAAGCTGAAGCTCTACCCCGAAAAAATGAGCGCGTTTGGAGACTTTGGCGGCCCCAAAGGGTTCCCTATTCAATAGTAAATAAAGAAGTTAAATTTTAACGACACACCCTCTTGCCCCGTCGCACTCCACCCGGTAGCCTATTTGTGTCCGAATCGGATGGCTTTGGGGGCGGTGCCTGTTCTGCAAAACCCCTGCTGCTCGTTCGGCACTCCAATTGGGGCAGCGGTATATCCTCTCAAGAAGGTTGAAATCCATGGCTGGACGTACTTCTCAGTCTCGCAACGACTATCGCTGCAGCATTGAAAAGAACCAGAACGGCAAATATTGCATCCGCATGCGGGTCCAATACCCTCGCCACGCCTGGTCCCTGGGCGTTTACTTTCTGGCTTCCTCTTTTGACCGGGCTATGAAGAAACTCGAGGAGTCTCTGCACTTCCTCCAGCGCAACGAAGAAAAACTGTGGTTCTGGGGCGTGGACCGCGCCGCCGACATGGGTTTTTCTGCCGAGTTCCTCAAGGACGTTGGCTTGCAGCTCGATCGGCGCAATGAGTTCCCCCGGAAAGCCGCAATTCTTTCGCTCGAGCCAGAGCGCGATGCGCCTGCCTCGGCCCTCGGCTTTGTCCGCCGTGGTCTTGCCGAATCCGTCGAATCCGGTCGCGTCCAACTCGCCGGCGACTAAATTCTCGCTTCCTGCCGGATTATCCAGCCGATTTTGCTCCGGTTGAAGAGAATGTTTCGTTCTGATACATTTCCCTCTATAACTTCATCCATTCCTCCTTTCCCCTTCCGGTAACTTCTTTTTCTTCTTCAACTTTCCGCAGCATGATTTTATCCACTTGGCCGACCAAATGCTCTCTTCCAGCTGGGATTTCTCTCTCTGGACTTATTTCGTGCTCACGAACCACATCTCGACGGGCCAGGCGCTCCATGGCTCCTACAATTCCACCCTGGTGACGCTCTCCATTTTGATCGCCGTACTTTCCGCATACGCTGCGCTGGACCTGGCGGGTCGCGTTTTCGCTTCCCACGGCCGCGCTCGGGTCTTCTGGCTCGCCGGCGGCGCTTTTGTCATGGGGCAGGGTATCTGGTCCATGCACTACGTTGGCATGCTCGCGTTTCGCCTTCCTGTCCCGGTTTCTTACGACTGGCCGACCGTTGTGGTTTCCCTGATTGCCGCTATCTTTGCTTCTTTCGTTGCGCTTTTCGTCGTCAGCCGCAACCGGATGGGACTCCAGCGAGCGCTGCTCGGCAGCCTCGTCATGGGCTTGGCCATCGCTGGTATGCACTACATCGGCATGGACGCGATGCGATTGCCCGCCGCTTGCGTTTACTCCTGGCCGCTGGTCGCGTGTTCCGTCTTGCTCGCAATTCTCATTTCCCTGGTGGCTCTGTGGCTGACCTTCCGCTTTCGCCATGTTTCTTCCGGCTTGGGCTGGCAAAGGCTCCTCAGTGCTGCGCTCATGGGCGCGGCCATTCCCACCATGCATTACACAGGTATGGCAGCAGTGAGTTTCTCGGTTTCCGCCGACATTCACAGAAGCCTTTCACATGCCATCAGCCTCTCTCTGGTGGGCACCTCGGCAATTATCGTCGTGGCCTTTATGGTCCTCGGAGTGTCGCTGGTGACATCTCTGGTCGACCGGAAAATGGGCTTGCAAGCACTCGAATTACAAGCCAGCGAACAAAGGTTTCGCGCGGTCTTCGAGGGCGCCCAGGTAGGCATCGCCATCGCCGAATTGGATGGCGGCCGGGTAGCCACGAATCTTGCCTACCAACGCATGCTGGAAATTTCCTTTGAGGAACTCAACAACTTGGAGATCTTTGATCGGATGACGCACCCCGAGGACCGGCCACGCATGCGGCAGCAGATGGAACAGCTCCGGACAGGCAAACTCGCCCACTTTCAGCTTGAGAAACGCTATTTGACGAAAAGCGCCCGCGTGATCTGGGTGAATTTGGAAATATCCATCCTAGCGGATCCTTCCGGAAAACCTCGGTTTCTGCTGGGCATTGCCAAGGACATCACCGAGCGCAAACAGTTCGAAGCGGAATTGCAGGCTGCTAAGTCCGCCGCCGAAGCCGCCAGTCAGGCCAAAAGCAATTTCCTCGCCGCCATGAGCCACGAAATTCGCACCCCCATGAACGGCGTCATCGGCATGACCGAACTTGTTCTGGATACTTCCCTGGATTCAGAGCAGCGCGAACATCTGAGCATCGTGAAAATCTCGGCTGAGTCTCTGCTAACCATCCTCAATGACATCCTCGATTTCTCCAAAATTGAAGCGGGGAAGCTGGATCTCGACCCGATCCCCTTTGCCCTCCGCGAATGCCTCCGCGATGCCCTGCAAACAGTTCAAGTTCGCGCTCAGCAGAAGGATATCAGCCTCGATTGGGACGTTCAGGAAGACACGCCGAACCTTCTCATCGGTGATCCCGGCCGGCTCCGGCAGGTGCTCATCAATCTCGTCGGAAACGCCATCAAATTCACCGAGCAGGGAAAAATCTCGGTCCGGGTCGAGGCTACGCCTACCGCCGAAGACGGTGCCAAACTCCATTTCCTCATCCAGGACACTGGAATCGGTATACCCCCTGAAAAACAAAAAGAGATTTTTGAGCCTTTCGCGCAGGCCGACGGTTCCACCACCAGAAAATATGGCGGCACCGGGCTTGGGCTAAGCATCTGCGTCCGCCTGGTTCAGTTGATGGGCGGCCGCCTGTGGGTGGAAAGCGAACACGGTCGCGGCAGCACTTTTCATTTCACCGTGCAGTTGGCCATTCAGGCCGTCCCGAAAGATTTGCCAGGCTCCAGTCTGAACGCGTCCCTCATGGGGCTTAGCGCGCTCGTTGTGGACGACAATCCAACTGATCGAGCCCTCCTCGCCCGGATGCTCGAATCGCTTGGTCTGCGCATCTCGGTTGCTTCCGGCGCCAACGAAGCCCTGGCCATCGTGTCGCAATCGACTTCCTCCGCTAAGCCTTTTTCATTCCTTTTAATTGACGCGTACATGCCCGGCATGGACGGATTCTCCCTGGCCGAACAGCTCAAACGAGATCCCGCACTCAAATCGGCCACGCTCTTGATGGTTACCGCCTCCACTTTGCCCGAAGACGAAGCTCGCTGCCGTGCGCTTGGTCTTGCCGCGTATCTCGTAAAACCCATTCGCCAGCCTGACTTGCTCGAAGCCCTTCGCCGCCTGGTGTCGGGAGTCACCCTGCCCCATGAAACACTGCTAACCAAAGGCAATCTTCGCCAATCTCGCGCCCGTCTGAATATCCTGCTGGCGGAAGACAATTCCGTTAACCAGCAACTCGCCCGGCGCCTCCTCGAGCAGCGCGGATATTCGGTCACTGTCGCACCGGACGGGCGCCAAGCCGTTTCCGCCTGGCAATCCGGCCGCTTCGACCTGATCCTGATGGATGTCCAGATGCCGGAACTCGATGGCTACCAGGCCACCGCCGCAATCCGCGAAAAAGAATCCGGCTCTGGAGTCCATGTGCCGATCATCGCCATGACCGCCCACGCTCTGAAAGGTGACCGCGAGCGCTGCCTTGCAGCCGGAATGGATGACTATCTCTCCAAGCCCATCAATCGCATGGAACTCTATTCGTTGATTGAAAAACATAGCCCCGCTCCGGGTTCCCCCAAGCCGCACCCGGAATCTGCCGCGATTCCCAGTTCAGAAGCCCGCTGAGCTGCCCGCTCGCACAATCCCCGCTTGACTTCGCGCGGCCTCTCGCACATTATTCCCCCAATTCCACCAGGAAGACCGCGCTGCGATTGTCCGTACTTTTCTGTCACCCTCCCAGGCACCCATCATTCGTGTGCCAGACAGAAAACCTGCCGCGCAGCCGGTGAAAGGAACTCTTTCACAATGAATCGCACTCGAAACCGGTTCTATCTCTCCCTGCTGATTGCTCTTCTGCTTGTACTCGCGAATCTCACCCTGCGTCCCGCAAAGGCATCTCAGGCGGCCCAAACACCTGCGCCGACCGACCAGACCGATACCAGCGCAACGAAATCCCAGAAAAAGAAAAAGCCCACTACCGCGGATGACGCCGTAGGCGCGGATTCCTCTACCGCCAAGAAATCCAGCAAGAGCAAAAAGGCCGGGGCCACCGATGCGGCGACGACACCAGACACTTCGGCCACGAAGAAAACCTCAAAGAGCAAGAAGGCTGATACGGCCGATGCTGCGGCAACCGCGGACACTTCCACCACGAAAAAATCCTCGAAATCCACGAAATCCGTCGAAGCCGAGAGCTCTGCTCCGGCCGATGCCTCTGCATCCAAGAAAACTTCGAAATCGAAGAAGGCCGATGCGTCCGCGGATTCCTCAACTGCCGCCACCGCCAGTTCGACAACTTCAAAATCCAAGAAGGCCAGGAAATCGGACGCCGCGGAGACCGCTGCAGCGGCGCCTGCAGATAACAGCACGACCGCCGCACCTCCAAAGAAATCCTCCAAATCAAAGAAGGCCGCAACACCAGACGCCTCTGCTCCAGAAGTTGCGGCAACTCCAGCCGCAACACCGGCCCCGGCAGCGAAGCCCACTCCAGCCTCGGCCCCTGCCGCGACTCCCGCAGCAAAACCCGCCATCGCTCCGGCTTCAACTCCAGCGCCGGCTGCTTCCCCATCGCCCGCAGCTTCCACAACGCCGGCGGCGAAGCCCGCCGCTACGCCAACCGCTCAACAGCCTGTGCCTGCCAACAGCAACGGCATGGTCTGGGTGAACACGGACTCCGGGATTTACCACAAACCCGGGACCCGCTATTACGGCAAAACGAAGCAGGGCAAATACATGTCCGAAGCGGACGCCATCAAAGCCGGCTACCGCGCTTCTGAAAAGAATTAGCTTTTCCCGGCCCCGAATCGACTCAAACTCAAAGGAGAAAGCGAAATGAAGAAAAGTATCAGCCGGATTGTGATGTTGGCGTTCGTGCTTATGCTTGGCGTCGGGATCGTATTGTCGCAACCTCAGCCACAAGCCCCAAGCACGACCGCGCCCGCCGCGAAACCCCCCGCTGCGCCAGCCGCCAAAACCGCTGCCGCGGACCTTCTGGACATTAACAGCGCCACGAAGGATCAGCTCGACGCTCTTCCTGGCATCGGCGCCAAGTACTCGCAGAAAATAATTGATGGCCGTCCGTACGCCAAGAAAACCGACCTGGTCCGAAAGAAAATAGTTCCCCAGGCCACGTACAACAAGATCAAGGATCTGATCATCGCCAAACAGAAATAGCTCAACCTGATTCCCGCTATCAACTCAGAGTTGAAGGGAGCGTTTCGCCCTCATGCTCCCTTTAAACTCTCAAGGAGAATTCTATGGGACTCTTCGACGAAGTCCTTTCGATGGCGGGCTCCGCCATGGGTCAGCAGTCCGAACACTCCGGCGCTTTGAACGCCATCATGGGCTATATCAACAGCCCGCAAGTCGGCGGCATCTCGGGGCTCGAGAAGATGTTTCAACAAGGTGGCTTGGGAGCTGTATTCAGCTCATGGGTCAGCACCGGCCAGAACCTGCCGATTTCGGCAGACGCGCTGCAAAACGTTCTTCATAGCGGCGCGCTTCAGGAAGCAGCGCAACGCGCAGGCATCGATCCGAATCACCTTGCGGGTATGATGAGCACACTGCTTCCGCACCTGGTGGATAAACTCACCCCGAACGGACAAATCCCGGACGCAGGCGCAGTGCAGTCCATGTTGAAGGGTCTTGCCGCCGGTCAATCGCAGTAGAGAAGGGAAGGACGCCGAGTCTCGCGCGTTCCTGATTTTTAGCGAACGATTACTTCGCCGCGCCCGACCATCTGGTCGTTCAACCACAACCGATACTTGAAACTCCCCGGCTTCGTTCCGGGAATCGTCGGCCCGCTCATCAATCGCATTCCCGCCGGCACCTGAAACACGTTTGACGAAAACGGGCAGCGGTTAGAGTCGAACTCCACGCGCAGATTCCCAGCGTCGGAAAGCCAGCTTACCTGATCTCCGGGATCAAGCACCACCGCCTGCGGTATCAAGCCAACCAGTACGGGACGTTCAGCCATGCGAAGTAAAGCTCCTTTTCGAGTGCCGCAAAGGGACGATAACACATCCCTCGCGATTGTTCCTACCGCGCGCCACGCTGCACGACCTCCCGCCAGATTTTCTCTGGGTGAAGCGCGGTGAGAGAAAGGCGCCCGCCGCAGACGGCGGCCGCTACAATGGGGGGAGAACCCAGGACCAAGAGGGACACGATTTGTCGTGCCCCTACATTCCCACTCGCACCCTCGCACAACTTTCGCTTGCCCTGAGCGATTTGTGCGAAGGGTCACACCTGTACTTTGGTGAAGTTGACCGCGACATCCCCCGCCCATACACTGAAAGTGTAGTTTTTGGCGCTGCCCACGCACCACTCTTGCGCGCCTGAACAACATTCGCGGCATTCCCGCGCAGGAGCAGTTCTGCATGGCCTCTGTTGCACGACCGTTATCCATCCCGCTCCCCAATGGAGCGCATCTCCACCTGGTTTCCCTGATTCCGTTCGGCCTGATCCACCTGGCCGCGCTGGGCATCTTTTTCTTTCCGTTTAAGTGGTCCTATCTCCTTACCGCCTTCGCGCTCTACGAAGTCCGCATGTTTTTCGTTACTGCCGGCTATCACCGCTATTTTTCGCATCGCTCGTTCAAAACCAGCCGCTGGTTCCAGTTCGTAATCGCCTTCATGGCGATGTCCTCCTCGCAAAAGGGCGTTCTCTGGTGGGCCGCCCACCATCGCCACCATCACCGCTATTCCGATCTGGAGGAGGACCTCCACTCACCCACACTGTTCGGCTTCTGGTGGTCGCACATCGGCTGGATCCTCTCAGACCGCTACAATGACACGCGCTACGACTACATCGGCGACTTCGCCAAATTTCCCGAGCTTCGCTGGCTGAACAAATACTACTTGGTGCCGCCGATCACCTTGGGCGTCACGCTCTGGCTGATCGGGTCCTGGCCACTGCTGATCTGGGGCTTTTTCCTCAGCACCGTCTTCCTGTGGCACGGCACGTTCACCATCAATTCGCTTTCGCACATCTTTGGTAACCGCCGTTTCCCGACTGCCGACACCAGCAAGAACAACTGGCTGCTGGCCCTGGTCACCCTCGGCGAAGGCTGGCACAACAATCACCACTACTTCATGGCCTCCGCCCGCCAGGGTTTTTATTGGTGGGAGATCGATCTCACCTACTACGGCCTGAAACTCCTTTCCTGGTTCCACCTCATTCGCGAACTCCGCCGCGTCCCCGACCACGTCCTAGCCGAAGGCCAAGCCTTCGACGCCTCCGCTGCGTAGCCTGATTCCCCAATGTAGCGCTGGCTTTTATGCCAGCTCTTCTCTTCCTTTCCTCGGTGATGTTCTTGACCCGCGAAAGGCAAGAAAGTATGAAATGTCAGGGGAAAAATGAAAAATGTCGGCGCGCCGACATTTTCCAGAGGGCGACACCCCCCCTGTTTTTGCGTATGTAGGGGAAACAAAGGACATGCGAGGGTAGTTTTCGTATGTAGGGGAAATAAAGGAGATCCGCCTTCGCTGAAGCTTCGGCGGGTATTAGTAGCAAATTGGTAACTCCCCCTCCCCCCTCTTTTTCGTAAGTGACCAAAAAGAAGGACTTGAAGTCGGGTGTTTTCAATCACTTTAGAAGTGATGGAATCACGGGACTTAGCTGAGGAGGTTTTTCGACCGAGAAGAGGCGGGCTGTGTAGACAAACGAGCCCCCGCGCGAGCCCTTCGCGCAAACCACTCAGGGTAAACATGGCCCATTCTCTCGCGTTAGTAACAATTATACTACAGTATTCTATGGTACTGGGACGATTTTGCGCTGAAAGAGTAACGGTCGGGGATCAGAAATTGAAAATCAAGAGTTAAGGGTTGGAAGTCCAGAAAAAGGGAAGGGCCGAGGCGACCTCATGACCCAGGTACCAAAAGCCGGAACCCGGCGCGCCCGGCCAGATAGGCCGGTTTAGAAGTTAGGCGGGTGGCACACTCTTTGCGAACTAAGGCCTCTTGGGTGGCCTATCCTTGCGGGTTTGGTTTATGCAAGGGTGGGTCACTATTGATTCACGCCGGCCAGAGCGAAGAGGAACCCACCCTTTGTAAAAAGCACCCTTCGGCTCAGCTCAGGGCAGGCTCCTTCGACCTAGCTCAGGGCAGGCCCTTCGGTTGGGCTCAGGGCAGGCCCTTCGGCTGGACTCAGGGCAAGCAAGGGTGCGGCGCAGGCGTGAATTACGTTTTGCGCGTACGTGTGAAAGACGTGTCGCACCTCCGGCGCTTGGCATTGTTTATGCGCCACCTACCCAGCGCTTACCCTTCGACTTTGCTCAGGGCAGGCGCACTGGGCTAAGTTATGCCGCGCCTCCGGCGCTGGAGAGGCGCGCCAGCCTTTGGCGTTTCGGAGATTAAGGGCCCTGCGACCTAAAGCGACGAATACACCATCCGCACAAAAACATCGCCGTTGAAAAAGCCCTTGCCCCAAGCGGCTTCCAGGTCCGCAAACGGTTTGCTCGCCGCTATTTCGTCGGCCGATTTGCCGGCGGCCTTCAGTTTTTGCACACGATCGCGGGCCACAACCAGCATGTCCCGAAACCTGGTCAGATCGGCTTTGTTGCCCAGCGGGCCATGCCCGGGAACGATCCTTGTGGTGTTGTCGGCCAAGGGCAGAACTTTGTTGGCGGCGACAATCATCCCGTCGATTTTTCCGCCGGTGCTGGCGTCGATGACCGGGTAAAAGCCGTTAAAAAAAGTATCGCCCATGTGAATCACGTTGGCCTTCTGGAAGTGAATGTAGATGTCCGTGTCGGTATGCGCGGGCTGGAAATATTGCAGCATCACGATTTCACCGTTGGCCTGCAGATTTTGGCTGGTGCTGAATGTCTGCTGCGGCAAAGCATCGGCAGGCGATGGCGGAAAGTGCAAACCGAAAAGCGCATTGTCGTGTGGCTCTGCCATGCGCTTGCTGGTGTTTTCGTGGGCCAGCACGGTGGCGCCCGCGGCGTGCAGATTGGCGTTATTGTCCGTGTGGTCGAGATGCCAGTGCGTGTCGATCACCGTCTTCAGCGGCGCATTGCCCAGCCCATCGAGGGTCTCTTTCAACTTCGGCCAGGCCGGCAATAGAAACGTGTCGACCACGATTTTGCCGTCAGGCCCGTTCAACACCACAACATTTCCCCCAGGCCCGGAAAGTAACGTGAGATTTTCCGCCAGCGGTTGCGCCTGGATCGGGGCAGTGCCCATCTGCGCCCGCATGGCCGCCCGACTGTCTGTTGGAGGCGTTGCCGGCTGCTGGCGAAGTTCAGGAACGCCGGCGCTTAGAAGACTTGCTGGAAACAGTTCGGCCAGCAGGGCGCTTCCCGCAAACGCCGCAGAATTGCGCAACATTTCGCGCCGTGTGCTTTGCCTCTGCAAAAACTTCGGGGTCATTTTCGTTTCGCCTTTCGAATGTGAACTAGCGTGCGCCTGATATCTTACGAAGAAGGTAGCCGCCCCAACAAGATCACGCTAGCAAACGCGAGGCGGGTGGCGCAGACTTTGCGAGCTAAGAACAATTGGGTGGCCTGCCCTTGCGGGTTTGGTTTATGCAAGGGTGCGGCACCGGCGTGAATTACGTTTTGCGCGTATGCGTGAAAGATGTGCCGCGCCCCCGGCGCTACGGAGCGGCTTGGTTTTCTACCTTCGCTTGAGTAACCTTAAGCCTTCGAACTGACTCATTTATATTTACGAGCGATTGGACTGCGCGTGACCCACAAACCACTTCAGATTTCCAGCGTTTCACCCGCGGCTACGCCGCCGGAGGCCGGGATTTCGCTTGGGCTTGGGCTTACTAATGAGTGCAACCTGTCCTGCTCGTTCTGCTATCGGGATCCGACTCGCGCGGATCGGCTGTCGCTGGAGCAGGTGAAGGCTGTCATGGAGCGATGGCCGATCCGCTCGGTGAATCTGGGCACCGGCGAGAACGGCATGCATCCGGACTTTAAGGCGATTCTTGGTTACCTGCGCGGATTGTCCATCAAGCTGACCATCACTTCCAACGGCCACAGCGTTGCCTGTCTGGAAGATGACGAGTTGCGCGCGTTTCACGATATTGAGTTTTCTTTGGATTACCCTACCCAGGCGGAGCAGGATGCCCAGCGCGGTGCGGGCAACTGGGAACTGATTCAGCAGCAGGCGGAGCGCTGCGTGCGCCTGGGTGTGCCGGTGACGATTATTGCGGTGATGATGAAGTCAAACTATTTGCGGCTGGCGGAGGTCGCGCAGGTTGCGAAACGCTTTGGCGCTCCCTTACGTGTGAACGTCTATCAGGCGGTGCGGTCTGATCTTTACGCGCTTACTTACGAAGAATACTGGCAAGGGTTTGCCAGGCTTTTCGAGACTACCGATGTAGTTGCCATCGGCGAGCCATTGGTTCGCGCGATGGCTGGCCTGCCGCCGTTCGAAGGCGGGTGCGGCGTCAGCACAGTACGAGTAACGCCCCGCGCTACAACGCAGCCGTGCGTCTACTGGCCCGGCCACGGCGAGCCTCTGGCCGAGTTGATTTCGTCAGGGCCTGAAATTCTGAACTCTGCGACGTTTGAGCAAGCTCGCACACTGCCAGAGGCGTGCCGACCCTGCGAGTTTCGAGAAACGTGCCACGGAGGATGTTCCGGACGACGCCGGCTGCAAGGCGCGCTACTTCAGCCGGACTTTTACTGCCCGATCGTTCGGGGAGACCGTCCACGGCTGGACATTCGCATGGCCGCGAATCGCGATCTCCCCAAATTCGGCAGTTCCTGCACCACGGTGGTGATTGCGCGTTAGCCCGCCAGGTTGGCGGGGAAACGCGGCTTTACTTTATTCCGCTGGAGTCACTTAGCCGGAGTCGCGTCCATCCACTTGTCTGATCCGGCCAGCTTGTAGGCCACGCCCGTAAAGAAAATGCGCGCCGGTTTGCCGTCCGCGGTTCCGCGATGGTCGGTGGAGACGAGTAGCGGGCCGGCCTTCTGATAGCCTGCCCAGGTCGTCGTGACGTTGCTCGGCTTCTTCGGGCCGCCGCGCAGATAGACGAACTGGACGACTCGGCCATCTGCTCCGACGTAGAGGTTCCATGTATCCCCCGGAGTATACCCTCCGAGTTCCGCGCCATATTTCACCGACACGAGTGTTGCCGTGCCTTTTCCAATGGGCAGTTTTGCTTTTTCCGTCACGGTCACGTTGGCGCTGGTGTCCCAGTAGGCGTGGAAGGGGAAGATGAACCAGTAGTTGTCGTTCATGAACCCCGGATCGATGTCGTCTTTCACGTTGGCGGGGGCGTTGGCCATCTGGTTGCGGTTATAGCTGACCTTCACCGCCTTGCCGTCTTTATCCTTGGATTCATAGGTGACCGCGCCGGTCTTGGGCTCCCAGGTCCAGGTGCGCGAAAGCTTCAACTTCAGGGCCGGAAGATCCAGGTTAAACGTGTAGCGGTAGGCTTCGGCTTGCCCATAGGAATCGAGGCCATAGGTCTTGGCAAGCTGTTCGACAATGGCTGGGCGCGTCTGCGCGTGGGAACTGCCCGCAAATAACGCGGCTCCCAGCAATAGCCAAGGGATCGTCAAACAAAGGCGCAACTTGGTCATGAATTTCCTCCTCAGTGAATGAAACGGGTGTCGCTTGGATGTCCGACAAAGATCACTGGATGCAGTGAATTATGGGTGGCGCGGTTACGTTCGCTGCACCCGTACGTGCCGCATTTTAGCCCCAGGAGGCATTGGCGAGTCAAGCAGGCTGCCGGAGTGCAGCTGTCACCGGCTGCCTGCACTGTGACCAAGTTGCCCGATTGCGGGCTGCCATTCCGTGAACCAGCGCGCGGTCCTTGGGGCTTTCGCGGGAGCAAGGTGCAATTCCCGCGCCAATTGAACCAGGTCGTCGGCGACGTCGATGTCATAGAAGGGTTCGGAAAAACCCGTTGAGAGTTTCAGGTCCTTCGTGCGCGCCAGCAATCTTTCGAGCGCGCTCTTTGTTCCCAGCCCATCGCTTTCGAAGAGCGTTGGATGAGCGGCCTTGGCGCCGACCAGGTAGTAGCCTCCATCATTGGTTGGCCCGACGACCACGTCGTGCGTGGCGAGTATTTCGAACGCGCTCAGCAAAACACGCGGCGCAAGATGCGGGCTGTCGCTGTTGAACGCGATCACTCGTTGCGGGCCGGCGGAGGTGAAATGCCGAAAAGCAAAGTTGAGTCCGGCGGCGAGGCCATCGCCCTTTTGCGCGACTACCGACACTCCATCTCCACCTACCAACTGCGCCAGTTCTTCCTGATCCGGCTCGGGGCACACCACCGCGACGTCCACTCCGTTTAATGACTTGGCCAGTTCCAGCGTGTCTGCCAAAAGGCAGCGATACAGCGCGATCACGGCGGGAGGCGAAATGCTTTCGGCTAGACGCGTCTTGACCATGCCGGGCCTAGGGGCTTTCGCCATAATGACCAAGATGCGGTTCGGGTGCGTCAGCGACTCAGATGTCTGGCTACTGGATTCCATAAGATGGTTGGCCCATCGAAACTTACGCCGGGCGCGGCAATCCCGCTCTCCGGCGCCGAAAAGAATACAACACAATCCGGCTCAGGATGAACCACCCGGCTCCGATCGTGCCTTTCACTGTGCCGCTGATTTTGGATTTGCCGATGCGCGGGTGGTAGCTCACCGGAACTTCCACGATTCGAAATCCCGCGATGGCGCCTTTCACGATCATTTCTACCGCCCAGCCGTAAGTGGTCTCTTCGAGAGCCAGGGCGCGAAGCACTTCAGCGCGGGCAGCGCGAAACGGACCAAGGTCGGTGATTTTCAGTCCGTACAACAGCCGGATCATGCCTGAGGCGAGGTGATTGCCGAAGGCTTGGTGCCACGGTAGAGCACTGGCGTTGTTCTGGCCGCCGAGGCGTGCACCGAGCGTAATGTCCGCGCGGCCCTCGATAATCGGAGCCAGTAGAATCGGCAACTCCGCGGGGCGATCGCTGTAGTCGCCATCCAGGAAAACCACCACGTCCGGATTTTGCGCTTGCGCAAGCCCGGTCAAACAAGCGCGCCCGTACCCCCGCCGAGGCTCCTCGATAACATGCGCTCCCATCTTTCGCGCGACCTCGGGCGTTCCGTCCGTGGAATTGCTGTCGACGACGATGACCTCTGTTACCAATTGAGAAGGCAGATCGGCAAGCACACGCCCTATGGCCTGCGCTTCGTTGTGCGTAGGAATAATCACAGACACTCGCAAGCGGATTCCTTCTTCACCAGAACAGCGATGTGGGGTTCCGCCGCGCCAGAATCGCATCGATTCCCCAGGTGCGCCCCGCGCGTCCAATCGCCAGTCCCAGCGATGCCATCACGGGAACCAGCAGTTCCCAGATCCACGACGTGCCCAATTCCGAAATCCAGAGGCTGCCTAGCAAACAGAACGCGACAACAGCGGCGGGACGTGTGAACAGGCCAAACAACAGCAGGACTCCCAGCGAAAACTCTGCCACTCCCTGCATGGGCGCCGCCATGGTCGCATGGCTGGCCATGATTCCCATAACCGATTTCCATATCGCGGGTGAGTGGCTCGACTTGATGTAGTAATTGATCAGCCCCGCGTAGCCCCCGGGCGTGTACAGGCCCTTCCCCTTGTTCTCGAAAAACACCCAGAAGAACATCGCGCCAATAGTAATCCGAACAACCGCCAGTCCGATTGCCGCTTCGGACCGCCCGCCGAAGCCGGCCGCGGCGCTTCCAGCTTGTGCTGCGTTTGTCGTCATTCTGAACCTCTGCGCAATGGATTCCACTCGTAGTCGTGCCGATGGCGCAATCTTAGTTCATCCGCCCGGAGTGTGCCATATGGATGCACAGGGGCCAACTAAGTTACAGAGGGTCAGCCTCCTCCGTTCAGTCATCCCGACAAGAATGGCCGACTTTCTCTTTCGTTCGCGCCCCACGAACTTCGGCCATGAAACGCGTTTTTTGGGTCCCGCCTGCTTCACCGGGACGGAGACATCGTGGCAACACGTAAAGTCCTACTCCTCTCCCTCTTCCTATCGAGCCAGCCACAAGGCGTACCGAATCGCTTGAAACATCGGCCAGTGATAGTGCACACGCAGAATCCTGTACCAGGAAAAAATGGAATGCGTCTTCATTGCTTTGCTCCTTACTTTGTCCCGAATCCACGTATTGCGGAACTCGCCGGGTCATCGTGGTTGGGCCTCCCATCCTGATTTACAGGCTGGCCGGGAGAGGCGCATCACGCGATGGAATGATCTTTTCGCACTACGGAAGGCTCGTTTCTGCCTACCTTAATTGTGGTACGGGCGGCCGGCGCACTATTTGCGAGGTAACAACGCTTGGACCTTCAACCCCTCCTTTTTTCGTTATATCCTTCCGTGGCCACACGAGGGAAAAACATGAAGATTGCACTTGCAGCTCTGCTCGCTTCCACCATTTTCGCAATGGCTTGCAGCGCTGCGTTCCTATGAAGGGAAGGAGATCACCTCGCCGTCCCGCGGTTTTGAGGTCTAAGAAGGGAGAAACATATGGCTAATACTAATTCTGCGGCGCACGTGCGGGTAATCGAGGAAACGCCTGCGTACTGGAGGGTTGTGTTCGATTACCCGCCTTTCAACATCGTAGACGCCAGCATATTCGAAGCCCTACAGGATCTGCTCGCGCGAATGAACGCCAGCCCGAGCCTGCGGGCCGTCGTATTCGAAAGCGCGAACCACGAGTTTTACCTTTCCCACTTTGATTTGACCGGCAAGATAGGGAACATCATGACTGCTGTGGGGGCTTCGGGCCTCCCGATCCTGATGGATACGTTCGTGCGTCTCACCAAGTCCCCGGTGGTCAGCATCGCGAAGATCCGAGGCTGTGTCCGGGGCGTGAGCAGCGAGTTCGTCCTCGCCTGCGACATGCGCTTCGCGTCGCGAGAGAACACGAGACTCGGCCAACCCGAAGTCGGGGTGGGATTGCATCCCGGCGGCGGAGGTACGGAACGTCTTCCACATCTGGTCGGCCGCGGTCGGGCGCTCGAAATCGTTCTCGGCGCGAACGATTTCGACGGCGACACCGCGGAACGATACGGATACGTCAACCGGGCACTTCCAGACGCCGAACTCGACGGCTTCGTCGACGCACTCGCGCGCCGGATCGCCTCCTTCGACCGGCGTGCCATCGCCGCCGCGAAGAATCTCGTCAACCATGTCTCGTTGCCGTCCGCCGACCGGCTCCTCGCCGCCATCACTTCTTTTGAGACCGCGCTGACTTGGCCTGAAACGCTCGAGCGAATCCAAGCTCTATTAAGGCGCGGACTCCAAAGGGACGGCGACTTCGAGCAATGGTGGCCCGCAGTGCTCGACACATTGCTCGAGACGTAGTCATCTCACACGAGGGAAGAACATGAAGATTGCACATGCAGCTCTGCTCGCTTCCACCATGCTCGCAATGGCCTGCACCGCTGGCCGCGCAGGGGCGCAGCAGCGCACGCACTTGGAAAGGCCCGTCATTCCTGCGCGGGCCGAGGATGTTGGCACCCCCGAAGGCATTGTGAAGGCAAGCTACGAGGCCATTTCCGGCGGCGTTGGCGTGCCCCGCAATTGGGGACGCGACCGCACCCTATTCGATCCGGAATCGCGCTCGGTGGCCGTCGAGGTGGACCCCAAGACCGGCGCAATCACCACGAAAGCAAAATCCGAACAGGATTTCGCCGACGAGGCGGATGCCTGGATGGTGAAAAACGGCTTCACCGAGCGCGAACTGGCTCACGTCACCAAGCGATATGGAAACGTCGCCACCGTCCTGAGCAGCTACGAAGGAAAAACCGCCGCCGGAAAAATCGTCTCCCGCGGCGTCAACATCTTTCAGCTTTATTTCGATGGCAAGCGCTGGTGGATCCTCTCCATGGTTTGGGACGAAGAACGCCCAGGCAACCCCATTCCCCCGGAGTTGCTGAAGCGCGGCCGGATGGAGCCGCTCCGCTAGCGTTGGCGGGTTGCACACTCATTGCCGCTTCCGCCGTATTCAATCTTCCAGCATGCGCTTGTTTTTGAGCTAGCCCATTCAATTGCTGCCAACTCCCCGGCCAACTCCGTTTTCCCCATTCGGTAAAGGGTGAAGTTGCAGGAAGGCGGCCGCGGCGTCGCGGGCACGCGCCGCGATTTCGCGTGAGTTCGGTCTCGCGGCGACGCCGAGCATCAGGCTGACCAGCAAATCGCGCCAGAGCAGCCCGGCGAACTGCTCGGCAAGTTCCGCAGGGTGGCCCGTGAGCAGTCCGGACGCCTGAGCCTCCGCCATGATTTTACGCAAGGCGGCGCGGCTTGCCTCGCGTGCTCTAGAGTCAAGTACACGCGCCACTTCGGGCGCCTGGACTGCCTCGGCGATCGCCAGTCGGAGTGCCGCAATGACCGTGGGATCGCTTGCCTCGCGGACGAGCTTTGTCCCGAAAGAAGCCAGCACCTGCTCTAGTGTCTCGCGATCGCGCACGGCGGGCAGGTCAGCGGGCACGTCAAATCGCTTGGCCCGCTCGCTGATGCAGGCGATCAGCATTTCCTGTTTGTTGCCAACTAGCTCGTAAAGCTCTCGCTTCGAAACGCGCGCGCGCGTGGCGATCTCAAGCGTGCTGGCCGCGGCGTAGCCGCTCTTCACGAACGCCGCAAAGGCCGCCGCAAGGATGCGCTTGCGCACCGCAGTTTCGTCGCCGCCCTTCTGGCGGCGTTTTGACGCCGATGCCGCAGCCATCACCCTCTCCTTGTTGAAGCTGGTACCCTATAGTACCACCGCGTCTTAGTTTGTGTACGGGAGTTTTTTGTTCGGGGCGTAACCTTTTCTCCTCGCGAGCGTCTAAACCAGTGTGTGGTACCCGGTGGTACCAAACATGATTCAAATTCCGTGAGGTATCAAAGGAGCTGAATAATGAAGATAGAAATGTTGTACTCGCTGCTGGCGTTCGCGACGGTCCTGGCGCCCCTGGCGCAAGGCCAGAGCACTCCGCCGCAGCCCAAGATCACCGGCGTGGTGGCGATCCTTACCCCAAAACCGGGAATTACTGTGGAGCAAATCATGAAAATCATGCCCGCCGAAATTCGCGCGACCGTTCCCCTGTATCTCGACGGCAAGATTCAGCAGTGGTTCACGCGCGGCGACGGCAGGGGCGCCATCTTCATCCTGAACTGCAAGGACGCGGCGGAGGCTCGCGCCCTCCTCGAAAACCTGCCCCTGTCGAAGGAAAATCTGGTGGACGAACAGTTCATTCCGGTCGGGCCACTCCTGCCGCTGGGCATTCTGTTGAGAGAGCCCAACCAATCCGTGAGCCCAAGCCGATAGGAGGCCAAATGTCACCAGAAACTATTTTTCGTTTGCATCTCATTTTGGGTTATGTAGCGTGGTTACTTTGCTTCGGTGTGTACATCCTGCCCCGGCTCAAGACGATGGATCCGGTCGGGGCGCAACGTGCCATCGCTACGCTGCACAGCTTCCGTTTCTTCGGGCTCGTATTTATTCTTCCAGGCGTGGTCGGCCCGAATTTGCCCGAGGCCGGCTTCGCCACGTTCGCAGCCTATTGGGATCTGGCGACCGGGGTGCTGGCCATCCTTGCGTTGCTCACGGTCAGGATACGTCCGTTGTTTTGGTTGTTCGTCGCGGCATTTAATATGGTGGGGATAATCGATCTGATTCTGGACTACTACCACGCGACGCGGGTGGGTTTGCCGGCGATGGCGGGTCAGTTGGGCGCGGCGTATGCGATTCCCATCCTTTACGTGCCCCTGCTGATGATTACGCACGTCCTGGCATTCTATTTGCTGCTGCGTCCCCAGCCCCGGTCGGTTCAAGCCCTGGCCGGGGATGCGGCCGCATCTTAATACAGGACACCAGCCGCCGGGCACCCATGCGTCCAATTTGTCGGTTGCGCCACTGCTCCCCCCTGCGGGACACTGGTATTTCGGTATCGGTTGCAACCCAATTCGTCGCGAGGTCAAGACATGCCCAACCCCATCGGTGAACTAAAACCGCCCGTACGCCTGATGATGACGCCGGGGCCCTCGTCCATTGATCCGCGCGTCTATCGCGCGCTGGCCACCCAACTTGTCGGACACATGGATCCGTGGTTCCGCACCTGCATGGACGAGACGCAGACACTGCTGCGGCAGATCTTCCAGACGGAAAACCGGGTCACGTTTCCGCTGTCCGCTTCCGGCTCGGGCGGGATCGAAGCCGCCGTGCTGAATTCGCTCGAACCCGGCGATGAAGCCATCTGTTGCGTGAACGGTGCGTTCTCCGAGCGCATGTATGTGATCGCGCAACATACACCCGCAACAGTTCATATTGTGCAAGCACCGTACGGAAAACCCGTCGACCCCGAAGATGTGCGCAAGGTCGCGAAGGGCCGCAAGATCAAAATGATCGGCCTTGCCCAGGGGGAAACTTCCTCCGGCGTAGTCACGGACATCAACCCGTTTCGCAAAGTTGCCGATGAGTTTGGCGCCTTGCTGGTGGTTGACGCCGTCGCTTCCCTGGCGGCCGAACCGCTCCACATCGACAAGCAGCGCATCGATATCTGCTTCAGCGGCTCGCAAAAGGCCATCAGCGCGCCTCCGGGAATGTCGCCCATCACGGTCAGCCCGCGCGCGGAAGAAGCGTTCCGCAACCGCAAATCAAAAGTGCAAAGCTGGTACTTCGATCTTTCCACTGCGATGAATTATTGGGGCAAGGACCGCCTCTATCACCACACCCCGCCGATTTCGCTGATCTATGCGCTACGCGAAGCGATGCGCATCGTGCTCGAGGAAGGCCTCGAAGCGCGCTGGGAGAAGCACAAGCTCAATCAACTGGCGTTGGTGGCCGGCGTCGAGGCGCTGGGACTAAAGCTGCTTGTCGAAAATCCCAAAGACCGCCTGGTGACCGTCACCGCCGTTATGATTCCCGCAGGCGTCAACGACGCGAAATTCCGCAACCAACTGCTGGACGAATTCAACATCGAAATCGCCGGCGGCCTTGGTCCCCTTAAAGACAAGATCTGGCGCCTCGGCCTGATGGGCTACTGCAGCCAGAAGCCATTCGTGCTGCAACTCTTGGCCGCGATGGAAAAATCGCTTCACGATCAGGGCCATCGCGTTTCGCCCGGCGCCGGCGTCGGCGCCGCGCTTGGCGTGTACATCAAAGCGGAAACCCCAGCGCTTGCCGCCCGTTAAAGAGGTCCAGGCTGGTCCTTGAGGCGGGGGTTGCCTCGCCGCCATTAATCATCTAGAATAATCATCTAGATTGATATAGGGGTGCCCGATGCGAAAAGTGGGGCTTTTTGAAGCCAAACAGAAGTTATCCGAACTCGTCGAGCGCGCGGCCCGCGGCGAACGCATCGGTATCACCCGGCGCGGCAAACTTGTAGCCTCCATCGGCCCGGCCCCCAGCGAAAAGGCTGATTTGCGCAAAATATTTGACGAGTTCGAGAAAATCCGTAAGCGCTCAAAAAAGATTCCGGGAGTCACCGTCAAGAGCCTTATCGAGGAAGGGCGCAGGTGAGCGATTTTGTGCTCGACGCTTCCATTGCGCTTGCTTGGGCGGTGGACCACCCTGAGCCCGCAAGCGCTCGGGAAATCCGGTTGTCGTTCCTCACCGGGCAGTTGGCTATCGTTCCCTCACTTTGGGTTCTCGAGATCGCCAACGGACTCGTTCAGGCGGAACGTCGCGCCAAACTTGGCTTAGCGGAAGTCGAAAGGGCTCGAGCCTTGTATGAAAGCATGATGTCGAATTACATCGAGGTTCAATCAGATTCTCCGCAATCCGGCTTCCGGGAAATTCAGGAAATCGCCCGCAAGTATCAACTCACGGCGTATGACTCAGCTTATTTATTCCTGGCGCTTGAACGCCATTTGCCGTTGGCTACTTTGGACGGCCCGCTAATTGCTGCCGCGGAAAAGTCAGGCGTTCCCGTCCTGCCTTAGCGGGTTTTGCAGTTCGCCTTCCCAGCGGGCGATGACGGCGCTGGCAAGGCAGTTGCCGATGACATTGACCGACGTACGCGCCATATCGATCAACGCGTCTACGCCGAGAATGATGAAGATCGGCTCAGTTGGAAGATGAAACGTGGAAGCCGTGGCGAGCAAAACAACGGGAACCGCTCGCGGCACTCCCGCGATGCCTTTGCTTGTGAGCATCAGCGTGAACACCATCAGAAGCTGCTCCGGCCAGGTCATGTGCATTCCAGCCGTTTGCGCGATGAAGATGGAAGCCAGCGCCAAATATAAAGTCGAGCCGTCAAGATTAAAGCTGTAACCCGCGGGAATTACGAAGGCCACGATCTGCCGCGGCACGCCAAACTCTTCCATCGATTCCATCGCCCGCGGCAGCGCTGCTTCGGAGGTGCTGGTTGCGAAGGCAATCGTCGCGGGTTCCGCCACAAATCTCAAAAAGCGGCCAAGCGGAATCCTCGCCAGCAAAATCACAGGGAACAGAACGAGAAGTAGAAATGCCAGCAACGCGCCATACGCCGTCAGCACCAGCTTCCCCAGCGGGAGCAGCACGCTTATCCCCATGTGCCCGACGGTATAAGCCATCGCCGCGCCAACCCCGATCGGCGCGTAATACATCACAATGTTCGTGAACTTGAACATCGTTTGCGCCAGCGACTCAGCAAGGGCCAACATGGGCTGCCGCGTTTTTTCGGGAACAAACGTCAAGGCAATTCCGAACAGGACGGCAAATACAGCTACCTGCAAAATCTGGTTGTCGCCGACAGCCTTGGCGATATTTTCCGGGAAAACGTGCAGCAGAAAATCGTCCCACTTCAATGCTACCGCCGGCGCCGCTGCTTGGTCCTCCGCGGGCGCGGGCAGATGGACTCCCTCGCCCGCTCGCGTCAGGTTGATCGCGCCGATGCCAAGGAACAACGCGATCGTGGTTACCACCTCGAAATAGATCAGGCTCTTCAGCCCGATTCTTCCCACTTTTTTCAGATTTCCGTGCGCGGCGATTCCTGTCACAAGAGTTCCCAGAATCAGTGGCGCGACGATTACCTTGATCAGTCGCAGGAAAATATCGCCCAGGACTCGCAGACGCACCGCAAAATCGGGCCGATCAATCCCCAATTCAAATCCCGCCAGCATCGCGACGAAAATCCAATAGGTCAGCGAGCGTCCACGTGCGCCGGAAAAAGCAAGCAGCACTAGCCCGGACCAGCGCAAGACAAGAAAGACTGTGTGGGCTGGGAGCACGAGCGTGAGCAGGGCTCCAGCCGCAAAGAGCGCCAACCCCGCCGCCAGCAACACCGAATTTGTTCTCGAGGAAATCTCCGGCAAAGCTCCATCCCGCTATCTATTGATTTGTTCGAGAGCGGCGACATCATAGCCTGCCGCACAAGATAGAGTGAAGTCCTTTCGCAACTCGGGGCGGAAACTTGCCGGTGAATTTTGTGGCTGCTATCTTTTGAATATGCCGAAAATCAGCCACCTGGAATGTTCGCGCTGCCACGCGCGTTTTTCCGCGGAGAAGCCGCAGACCGTGTGCCCGCAATGCGCGGGAGCGCTGTACGTGCGTTACGATCTAGCTCCTTTGCGCGGAATCGCCGCGCGAGAGGGAATTGCCCGAGATGCCGCGAACGGTCTGTGGAGCGGGCTGTGGCGTTATCGCAGCGTGTTGCCCGACGTCGCGCCGGTGACGCTTGGCGAAGGTTGGACACCGATGCTCCACAGCCGCCGCTTTCCAGGCGTGTATATGAAAGAAGAAGGTGCCAACCCAACTGGAAGCTTCAAAGCGCGGGGCCTCGCTCTCGGCGTGACCATGGCGCGCCATTACGGCCTGAAAAAATTGGCGGTTCCATCCGCAGGCAATGCCGCAGGCGCGCTGGCTGCATATGCCGCGGCTGCGGGAATCGAAGCGAATATATTCATGCCTAAGGATGTCCCATTCGCGAATTATGTTGAGGCCACGATGTACGGGGCAAAAGTCACCCTGGTCGACGGCCTGATTTCCGATTGCGGCCGGATGGTGGCCGAACGCAAGGAGAAAGAGGGCTGGTTCGATATTTCCACGTTGAAGGAACCCTTTCGCGTCGAAGGCAAGAAAACCATGGGCTACGAGCTCGTCGAGCAACTGGGCTGGGAATATCCCGAGGCGGTGTTTTATCCGACGGGCGGCGGTGTAGGACTGATCGGCATGTGGAAAGCCTTCGGGGAGCTGGAAGAACTCGGCTGGGTGAAACCCGGAAAGCGCCCGAAGATGATTGCCGTGCAATCCGCGGGCTGCGCGCCGGTCACAAGGGCGTTCGAGCTGGGCGAACAGGCCAGCCAGATGTGGACGAACGCGGCGACTTTTGCTTCCGGCTTGCGCGTACCGAAGCCGTATGGCGATTACATCATGCTTGAAATTCTGCGCGAATCCGGCGGGGTGGCGCTTGCGTTTTCCGACGAGCAGATTCTTGGTTCGCTGCGGGACTGGGCGAAAAATGAAGGCATCTTTCTTTCGCCGGAGGGCGCAGCCGCCACGGCGGCTTACGACCACCTGCTGCAAACCGGATTTCTGAAACCGGATGACAGAGTCGTGCTCTTCAACACGGGTGCGGGCTTGAAGTACACCGATGTGACTGCCGAAGCCGCCGGACTTCAGCGGCTCTGCTGAACGTCGCCGCGGGATTGACACACCGCCGCAGGAATCGGACACTAATTACCGGCGTTCCAGCGGCACCGCCTTCAAATTGCCGCAACGTTTCACAAAAAAGAGGATTCCGTGCCTGCTTACCCCGTACTCGCGAATACCGGCGCCATGAACCAGTTCATCGGCGCCTTCGAAGTGACCTCGAAATTGAGCGGCCATGTCTACGATTGCCGCTTCTCGCACATCTGGAACGCCATCGCGACGCGCCACAGCGACACCATCGACGCCAAGTTCGAAGTGGATGGCGTAGGCCGCATTATCGGCCTCGCCTATCCCGCTTTTGTCGAATTCCGTGAAAAGAGCAGCCGCGACCTGACCGACCGCGAGGGAAGTTTTATCGCCGCGGAATTTCTCCGCGAACGCTTGGAAGAGGAAGACGAGCGCCCGCTCTACGACGTTCCGCACGAGGAAGTGCTGCGCCTGATCAAAATGATCGGCATCAAGTAATCGCTCCTTTAGTTTGGAATTGCTCTTCTCTGCTTACCTGGCGTCGTAGGTTAAGCGTTTTCTCTAGTCGCCCTTCACCGGGTTTGCCGCCGCATATGCGTCATCCTCTGCGCGGAACGCCGCCAGCCGCGGATGATGCATTCCGTCTCGCTTGACAAAATAAATCGCCACCAGCATCAACAGCGCTCCGAAAACCATCACGCCGGTTGCCGCCTGCAGGGCGACAAGAAGATCCGAGGCGTCCGAAATCCGGCCAATCAGCAGCGGCCCCAGCGCTCCCACAATCTGCGTCACAAACATGTACACACCGATGGCCGTGGCGTGCGCCCTCTGCGGCGTCAGGTCGTGCAGCACCGCCGTTGTCGGTCCGTGATACCACGACATAAAAAAACTGGCGACAAAAAATCCCGCCAGCACGATCCACTTTTCCTCCGATTGCAGCGCCAGCAACAGGAACGGCGCCGCCACCAGAAACGCCGCCGCAATCACCAGGATGCGCCCATAGGGGAAGCGCTTCTGCAGCCGGTCGGCAAAATAACCGCCTGCCAATGCTCCCAATACCAGCGAAAGCAGCGCGATCACCGCAAGCGAAAGGGCCGCCTCTTTCAAGCTGAAATCCTTGTAGCTGGTGGCGTAGTCCACGCCCCAGGTCACAAAGGAAACCGTTGAAAAGGTGATGCACGTCCCCGCAATCATCATCGCCACATAGGCCGGCACGCTCAACAAGCACGCGATCGAAACCACTTCGGACCGCGGCCGCTTAGGCGGCTCTCTCAGCTTGAAGGCGGAGAGTCCGGGGATAATCCCGATGGCCCCCACAATCAGGAACGCGTATTGCCAACCGTGGCGCTCGCCCATAATCCCGCCCAGCGCCAGTCCGCCTGCGCCTCCCAATAGCATTCCCGAGGCGAAAATCGCCTGGGTAAGGGCCCGATGTTCGACCGGGAATGAATCGGAAATCATTGCCTGGGCTGCGGGCGCGTAAGCGGCTTCACCGATCCCCACCAAGCCGCGGCAAACAAATAGCACCGCGAACGTCGGCGCCAGGCCGCTGCACATGGACGCGAGACTCCAGAAGAGCACTCCGGCGGCGATGATCGTGTGTTGGCTGAACCGGTCGGCGAGATATCCAGAGGGAATACTAGCCAGCGCCAAGACGATCAGCAATACCGTTTGCAGCGATCCTAATTGCGAGTCCGTCACATTAAAATGCTGCCGCAGCAACGGCAACAGGGGATTCAGCACCTGGCGATCGGCAAAGTTGACAAAATTAATCAAAGCCAGTACAGCAAGGAGACGCACTTGCCCGGCATTAAACGGCATGAAGCGTGCCATCATGGATAAAATCAGTTCCTCTGGCGCGAGCGACCTGGCGACCGGCGGTTCGAGCACTTTCCCTAAGCTTCCGGGACTGAAAAGGATTATATACCGCAGATGAGCGAAGCCAATCGCAACGCCACCACAAATGACCGCTTAACCACGGTGCTTTCCTACGGCGCCCCGCTGCTGCTCGGCTACCTGGTATTCCGGATCACCGCGCCATTTCTTGTTCCGCTTGCCTGGTCGGCGGTGCTGGCCATCTTCTTTTTCCCGATATTTGTTCGCCTGAATACCCGCTTTTCCATCAACAGAGCGGCCCTGCTCTCCACCATCGGTGTCACATTGGTGTTAATTGTGCCGGTCCTGGTGGTGCTGCTGTTCGCGGGCCGCGAAGCGGTGGAAATTACGGGCCACATCCGCAATCTGATCAGTACTGGCGGCCTGATCGTGCCTGTAAGCATGGCCGACGCCATTCGCCACCATTTGCCTCAATCACTGCAGGATCTCGAGTTCGTGGGGCCGCTGCAGCAGGGAATGGAGAAAGTTGCGTCTTACCTGGCCGGGAGTCTCGCGGGCATGATCAAGAATCTCTTCTCCTTTTTGGTCGACCTCTTCATCCTGCTCTTCGCCCTGTTTTTCATGTTCCGCGACGGCGAATCCGTTCTTCGCGGCCTCCGGCACCTGATTCCTTTTGAAAAAAGCATTCAAGACGAAATGATCAGCGAATCACGAGACCTGATTTTTGCAAGCGTTGCCGTCGCCCTCCTGGTAGCCGCCATTCAGGGGGTACTTGGCGGCACGGCTTTTGCACTCACGCGTCTCCCCGCACCCATGTTTATGGGGGTCTTGATCGCTTTTTTTTCCATCGTGCCCGTGGTCGGCTCGGCGCTGATCTGGGTTCCGGCGGCGCTCTGGCTGGGCCTGAGCGGAAGCTGGGGAAAGGCTCTGCTGGTAGTGATTATTTGCGGAGGGGTGGCCGGGGTAGCGGATAATCTGGTCCGTCCGCTTCTGCTTCGTAACAGAACCCGCTTGAACGACCTGTTGATATTCATCAGCATTCTCGGCGGACTGCAGGTATTCGGGTTGCTAGGGTTAGTGGCCGGCCCGACCATCGTGGCAGCGGCTTTGGGCGTATTCCGCGTGTATACAGAACATCGGGGCGAACTCGAAGAGTCCAACGCGTAACTTCTTGCCATCCGCCGGGGCTAAATTCAGGGCTTCCGGCTTCGCTGTGTGCTAGAGTACGCGCTCGAATGGCGAAATCTATAGAAATGAACATGAGTAAGCCGAAAGAACTCGGACTGGAGAAACTTCGCTGGCGCTGCGAGCTTTCTCGCATCCCCTTTGAAACCACCGCGCAGGCGCAAAAGCGGGAAGGTTTCATCGGGCAGGAACGCGCCCTGCGCGCCTTGAAAATGGGCGTGGAACTCTCGGCGCCCGGCTACAACGTATTTGTCTGCGGTTTGGCGGGCACCAGCCGCGGCGGCACTATCGCCCAAATGATTGAGGAGCTCCATCCGGCCACAAAACCCTCGATGGATCGCTGCTACGTCAACAATTTCAAGATTCCCGATCGTCCGCGCTTGCTCGTTCTACCGCGAGGCTCGGCCAACACGTTCAAGAAAGACGTCCAGGCTGGAATCGATTTCCTGCGCCGCCGCATCCCCCAAGTTTTCGAAGGAGAACCCTTTCAGCGTCAGAAAGGGCGCATCGTCGAACGATTTTCTGTGCGCGAAAAGGAATTGATGGACGATTTCACCCGGCGCATCGCCCGCGACCAGTTTGCCCTGGGCCACATGCAGGTGGGCGCGGTCGCGCTGCCGGAAATTTTTCCTGTTCTCGAAGGCCAGATGGTGCCTATCGAGGATATTTCGAAGATGGTGCACGAAGGGAAGCTCGAAACCGGCGTCGCGGAAGAGATTGAACGCAAATACGAACAGTTCCGCCAGGAATTTACGGTCGTCTATCGCAAAACGCTCACCCTCTCCCGCGAACTGGCCAGCGAGTTGAGCTATCTGGAACAAGAAGCCGCTTCGGTGCTGGTGGATGGCGTTATTGAAGAGTTAAAGGAAAAATATCCCGGAACCAGCGTGACGGAATATCTCGAAGAGGTGCGCCACCACATCCTGGACAATCTTGGCCCCTTCAAGGAACGCGAAGGGGAGGAAGAACAAACCCCAGAGACCCCGGAAATCCAGCAGCAGAAATCCCAGACGCCGGAGCGCGATCCCTTCCGCGTCTACGGCGTGAACGTCATCCTGGCTCACAACTCCGAGGATAATTCGCCAGTCATTTTTGAGACCACGCCTTCGTATGCCAACCTTTTCGGTACCATCCAGCGGGCCTACGACGCGCGCGGCGGCTGGTCCAGCGATTTCATGGATCTGCGCGGCGGCTCGCTGCTCCGCGCCGACGGCGGCTTCCTGATCATGTACGCCATCGAAGCGCTTTCCGAACAAGGCGTGTGGCGCGCCCTGAAGCGCACGCTGAATCACAATCGACTGGAAATTCAGCCGCTGGAAGTCTTCTATCCCTTCACGGCCACCGCGCTGAAGCCGGAGCCTGTGGACCTGAACGTAAAGGTCATCCTGATTGGCGACCGCGATCTCTACGAAGTTCTCTTCGAGTACGAGGAAGATTTCCAGAAAATCTTCAAGGTCCGTGTGGAATTCGATGAAGAGATGCCGATGACCGATGGCGTGATCGAGGAATACGCCGGCCGCCTTCGCGGGCTTAGCGAAAATGAGAATCTATTTCCGTTTGATCGCGGAGCCTTCGCCGCGATACTTGAGTACGGCGTTCGCAGAGCCGGCCGCCGCAACAAGGTAACCGCCCGCTTTGTGGATATCGCCGACCTCGCGCGCGAAGCCCACTACGCATCCGCGGCCGCGGGTGAAAATGTTGTTCGCGCGGCCCATGTGCGCTCCGCCATCGCCTCCAAGATAGAACGGCACAACCTGGTGGAAACCCGCATCCGCGAAATGATTGAAGAGAAAACGCTGCTGGTGGATGTTTCCGGCGACTGCGTTGGCCAAGTCAACGGCTTGAGCGTCCTTGAAATCGGCGGGTATTCCTTCGGCAAACCCGTGCGAATCACCGCCAGCGCCGCCCTCGGCAAGGCCGGCCTGATCAATATCGAGCGGGAAGCGAATTTGAGCGGAAGGTTCCACGACAAGGGCGTTCACATCATCGCCGGCTACCTTCGCAGCTGTTTCGCCAAAGATAAACCGCTCTCTCTCGCGGCGAGTATCTGCTTCGAACAATCCTACTCCGGCGTAGATGGGGACAGCGCAAGCTCCACCGAAGTTTACGCCCTTCTCTCCGCGCTCTCCGAATTTCCGCTCCGCCAGGACATCGCCGTCACGGGATCTCTCAATCAAAAGGGCGACATCCAGGCGATTGGTGGCGTGAATGAAAAGATCGAAGGATTCTTCGACGTCTGCCGTATTCTCGGTTTGACCGGATCGCAGGGCGTGCTCATCCCCATTTCCAACGTCGAAGATCTGATGCTCCGCGAAGACGTTCTCGACGCCGTCAGCAGCGGAAAATTTCACATCTGGCCGGTGGCGCGCATCGAGCAGGGAATTGAGCTCCTTACCGGCCACGCTGCTGGTCACCGCAACGGCGACGGCTCCTTCGAAGACAACACCGTTTTCGGCAAGGTAGACCGGCGCCTGATCGAGATGGCGCGCATGATGAAAGAGTTCGATTAGCAACGCACCGCTTTATCATTCCTTCGGCGCCTGATACCCCTTGCGGTGATCCACGCGATACCCCGCTGCCGTTTTTCCCGGCGCGCCGGATCGGTCCACCTTCACTTCAATCGAGTGAATCGCCCCGTCCGCCGCGGGCAGCGCAAACGCCAGGCTGTATTCGTGGCGCACGATCTCCGCCACTTCTTTATAAGTATCCTGAAACGCCTTGGCATTCATCGGGAAATACGCGCGACCTCCGGTAAGCTCGGCGATTGTCTGCAATCTCCGGTCCGCCGCCGCAAACTCGTCCTGGGTTTGCTGAATTTTCGCTTTGCCGCCCCGCTTGCCGTTCCGCAGCGGTCCACTGGTCGAAACACACAGGATGCGCACGTCGCCAGTCTGCAGGCGAGTCTGCAGCGCCGCCACAGCCGGAGCCGCAGAGGTGTCGACTCCGGTGGAAATGAGAACGATTGTTTTCTTTCCAGGAACGCGCTCCAGCCAATCCAACACGCTGCCGAGGCTGCTCGAAAGGTTCAGGTCGGCGAATCCCAAGTTAAATTGGATGCTGCTCAGCGCCGCCTGCGCAGAGGCCTTTTCGGTGGTGAAATCCTGAATCCCAAGCGGTGCGTCCGTATAACGCGCCACTGCCACGCGATCTTCAGCGGAAAGTCCCTTGAGCATCGCGTCGGCCGCGAACAGGTTGGCGCCCTGCAGGAAATAGGCGGCCGGGCCGGCCTCTACCAGTAGCAGCACCTGCCCGGGCTCTTCGATGGGCGCGAATTCCGTTACGGGCTGTTGCGTGCCGTTATCGAAAACATGAAACGCTTCTCTGCGAAGCCCCTCAACAAATTTTCCTTTTTCGTCGGTGACCAAGACTCCGACGTTCACGCGCGCTACGTTGATCCGGATTGCTTGGCCTGCGGCAATCGGCGCTTCCTGGGCAGACCCAAATCCCGCGGAGAGCGCGGCGATAACCGCAAGTAACAGAACGGCGGGTACACCGCGAGGAATTTGCATGAGAGATTTAGCCCGGCCAGTTGTGGAAGCGAAAACCGTTCACGTCGACGCCGGCGAATAAGTCACAGGCCACAAAACGCTCATCAGGGTTTTGCCGGCGGCGCAGCCGCTGCAGGAGCGCTGCTGGCATCCTTGGGCGTTGAAAGATAGCCGGTGATCGCGTTCTTGCCGACATCGAATACAACCACTTCATACGGCGAAGTGCGCGCACTGCCCTTTACGTAAAACTGCACGGGCTCGCCCGCGGTCTTATCCTTTTTCTCAATGGCTTTATCGTCGACCAGCACGGTCACCGTGTACTTGGATTTCTTCGAGTCGGTTTTGTTCAGGGACATCTGCACAGGTCCCACGCGTTGCGGGGTTTTGGCCCTTTGCACCGTGAACTCATAATAGTTCCTGTCGCCCCGGCGCTTGAGCTCTTCCAGGTCGTCATGATTGTGGGCGATGAGTCCACTCATCACGCCCATGTCGCCTTGTGCGCGATCCAACTTGGATTTGGTGGCTTCCAGGTCCGAACGCGTCGCTTCGATATCTTTTTTCGCGCCGGTGACGTCCGTCGCCACCGCCCCAATGTGTTCTTCGCTTTCTTTCTGTGCTTGCGCGATCTTCTCGGAAAGTTTCTGGTCGGAAGCCGTCTGCTGCTTTCGGATACCCTCTGCGCGGCTCCGTGCGTCCGCAAGTTCCGCCTGCGTCATTCCGATCTTCTGCGACGTGACGTCCATCTGGCCTTTCAACTCGGCCAGCCGCGAGTTGGCTTGATCCAATTGCGCGGTCAGGATTTTGTTCTGGTCCTGGGCTTTGGTCACTTCCTGCTGCAGGTGCGACTGTGCCGAATAGCCCGCATAGGCCATCGCCCCCACTCCGGCAATCACCACCGCAAATAGAATGGTGATCCACCTTGGTGTCCCGCCGCCTTCGTAGTGGTAGGACTCCTGCGGGCTCGGAACATTTGGAGAAATGCTCATTCTTCCTCCTCGGAAAGTTCAAATCGCGTGGAATTCGCTGGTTGGGATTATCCAACGAGACTCCGACTAAGTCTAATGCCCTTCACCCGGAGTTGCTCACTTTTTTACTTTACCGCTTGTGTTTCCGCGGCGTTCCGGCCAGCGCGCGAAGATAGAGGTATTCAGGCCGCCGCGCGGCGTAAATTCGCCTTTCACCACGCACCACTCCGGCTTCGTTGCTTCCACGATGTCGTGCAGCATTTTGTTCACCGCATTTTCGTAAAAAATGCCCAGGTTGCGATAGGCCAGCAGGTACATTTTCAGGGATTTCAGCTCAATGCAGCCTTTTCTGGGCTTGTACTGGATGGTGATCGTCCCATAATCCGGCAGCCCGGTCTTTGGGCACACGGAAGAATATTCCGGAAAGCGCGTGGTGATTACGTATCCCGGGTATTGATTTGGCCAGGTTTCCAGTTGCGGCAATTTTGCGGCAATCCCGGCCTGGGCGTGCTCATCGGTATAATTCGGCATAGCATCCTCTGGAACTATTGTACCCGGTAAGTTGGTACCTCTGGCCCTTGCCTAGCCTCGGCTTCTGTCCTATCCTGTGTCCACTCGGAGGGGAATCCGCCAATCTAGATGAAATGTCCCATCTGCAAGCAGGATGGTGCGTGCCGGTCGCGCCGCCAAACGACCCCTGATTACATTCTTAGCGTTTTTGGTGTCTATCCCTGGCGATGCCTGGCTTGTAAGGCGCGCTTTTATTCCCGGATAATGTCTCTCAGCAGCTCGTTGCACGCCCACTGTTCGATTTGCGGCAATCCGGCGCTGAAGCGCATATCTCCCGACCATGTTGATTCCGTGTTCGGCTTTATCTGGCGGAATCTGGGTATCCCAGCGTTTCGATGTGAACCCTGCCGGTATAAATTTTTCTCGGTTTTGCCCGTGCAGCAGGCGAAGCAAGGGGTTGAGCTTTCGTCCCGCGCTTGACGTCTGCGAGGTCTTCCCTCCAACCGCAACTTGCCCTACAGCGTGCAGTCGATCGATTTCCCCTGCCGGATCAAGGCCCGATCGTCCGAGATGACGGCATATCCGCATTTCGGGTCGGTCACATCCTCCAGCAGCAAATCGTAAGCTTTGTCGCCCTTCGTAAGATGTAGCCGCAGCCTCCAGCCCGGCACGATCTCCGCTCCGCTGCCGTAAAGCGCGTGCGCCACGGTTGGAAAATCGGCCGGCGCCCACTTGGTGCCATTCGAGGAGAAATCGCCGATTCCGATAAGCGTGTCCCAGTTTGCGTAAACGTCGTGCTTCTTGCGATAGTCCGCTTCCGCCGCGTTGATCGCTTTCACCAGGTTTTGCGCAAAACTCCGCCGTTCGCGTTCCCGGTCGGCAACAGCCGGGGAACTCTTCTGCGCCCGGCCAGCCGCCTGGCAGCCCAACAGCAGAAACAGCAGCCAAGCCGCTCTGTGTATGTTTCCGCGCATCGCTTTTCCTCTCCTGATTTCCTCCCAGGGAATACGAACCGTGCCTAGTGTAAACGACGCGCCCCGGTTTCACCCAAGTTCGGCGTGCCTCGGTAGTCGTCTGTAACTCTGTGCAGCGAACCACCCGCTGGAGTATGATGCATCTCCCAATCCTGCCCCTCTCCACGCAGGTACACGGACGGAGGTAGCCATGGACGCAGCCGCTCCCTCTCAGGAAGCCGCCCGAGTCGCGGCCCTGGATCGCTATGCGATCCTTGATACCGAACCTGAACAGACTTTCGATGACCTCGTAATTCTTGCCGCGTACATCTGCAAAACTCCCATCGCCATGCTCTCGCTCGTGGATGAACACCGGCAATGGTTCAAATCAAAGGTCGGCGTGCAAATCCGGGAAACCCCAAAAGAAACTTCTTTTTGCGCGCACGCAATTCAACAGGAAGACCTTTTCATCGTCCCCGATACTCTGAAGGACCCGCGCTTCAGGGACAATCCGATGGTACAGGGTGAGCCGCACATCCGTTTTTACACCGGAGCGCCCCTCGTCAATGAAGATGGTTTTGCACTCGGCACTCTCTGTGTGATTGACCGGCAGCCGCGCGAACTCGACTCTGAACAGAAAGAAGCGCTCTGGGCCCTGAGCCGCTTGGCACTGGGACAGATGGAACTTCGCCAGAATCTGCAACTGCTGAAGGAAGCGCTTAACGACCGCACCCGGGAAGAGCACGCGCGCGAAAAAGAATTGAAACGCGTGGAAGAAAAGCTGATCCGCGTGATGGGCCTGAAAATTTGAGCCTCATTGTGGCCGGTGAAAATCTCTAAAATGAAAAATGGCTCCGGAATAAGACCCGGAGCCGGTTGTTTTTGGAACCGCCGCATCACTTACCGTTGGCACGCGCAACGCAGTGATCCGCTTTGCCCGTGCAGCAACCTTCTAAGTCTTTGGTATTCATATGGCTGCAGCAGGTCTTTCCGTCTTTTGCCGCGCACATCGTGTCTTTCTTATCCGTGCAGCAGCTCATGGCCGTTTTGCCGGCTGCATCCTTTTGCCTGCAGCACGCTGCGATGTCCTTTGCATCGATGCCTGCGCAACACGCTGCCTTCGCGGCACTTGTGCCCTTGCCTTGGCAACACTGCATCGCGGAATGGTCGTGGGCCGAGAATGCAGCTTTCTGCCCGGCTTTTTCCTCCGGATGGCAGCAGCGACGCTTTGCCGCGTCCTGGCTCTTCTCGTCTGGCGTCGAGGAAGTTTGCGTCTGCATTGCGGGAGCGTTTGGTGTTGCGACCTGCTGTGCCTGAATCGGCAGCAAGGCCGTGAGCGCGAGAATCGAAATCACTGCGGAAATTCGGACGTTCATGGTTTTCTCCTCGATTTTTCAGAATGGAATTAATTCTGGGATACGCGTCCCAGGCGGAGTTCCGCACGACACCTCAAATTGAGGCGGAGGTTTCAGAGCCGCAGTCTGGTGGTGGAATCGCGGATTATTCTGGTGGAAACCCTTGTATGCAAAGTTGTGTGCTCGGGTTGAACCACCACCGCTTGCAGATTATGAGAAGCAAGCATGGCCAAGGATTGTTGAAATTCGAAACGCGAAACTTTTTGGAATGGCAGCCTCGACGCAGGATTGTTCGCGACAGAGCAGCAACTCAAATCGAGGCTTGCTTGGATTTTGCCATCGGGCAGTGAAGCGGGATGAGCCTGCCTGGCGAGTTTGCTCTTGAGAGGGCAGCAGTCATGGCGCGAAGGGGAAGGTTCAGGTTTAGGAGCGGGTGGAGATCCCGCCGGCGCCACAACTGCTGCTCGAGATGGGAACCCAGCACACGCTACCACTCGTTGGTTGACGGACCAACCGAGCAGCGCGACAATCAGCACCGCTCCCGTAGATCGTCTGCTGGCCATTGCAATTGCAATTCTGAACGTGGCCAACCGATTTTGCTGTGACTGGAGTCACATGCTCGCTTAATCTTTCATATGACAGCCTGGCCCAGCTGCCATACTGCGATGGGGAGTACTAAATTGAAGAAAGTAAGCTTATTGTTGAGTTTTGCATGTCTCCTGGCTGGGCCTGCGCGGGGGAAACAGCCAGTGCGTCCTGCGATCAAGAAGACTTGTGAGTCGGGAATTGTCCTCAAGTTGAGTTCCGCCAGTGCTCCCCAGGGCAGCCTGCTTCTCGGCGAGATATCTGGAGCCAAACCCGCGCAGGTAGTCTCAGCCGAGTGGGCTGGCAAGCCAATCTCTGTTTGGCGGGAATCTCCTGACGCCGCCACGCTCCATGCCCTTCTCGGTGTGGATCTCGAAAAACCCGCGGGCCATTACGAGTGGAAGATTTCCTTGTCCTCCGCCGATGGCAAGCCGCTCGCCTGCAGCCTGCCCGTCACCGTGCGTACGGGGAAATTTCCGACGGAGCGCTTGACCGTCGAAAAGCAGTTCGTTCAGCCCGATCCGGAGCAGCAGAAACGCGCCGAAGAAGACCAGAAGAAAATGAAAGCAATCTACGACACGGTGACGCCGGAAGTGTTGTGGAAAGGAAAGTTCGTAGTTCCATTAAAAGGCGTCAGTTCGGGAGGAAATTTCGGCCGCCGCCGCGTCCTGAATGGCGAAGCCCGTTCTCCCCACGCCGGCGTCGATTTTCCCGCTGCGGCCGGTACGCCTGTATACGCAGCTCAGGCCGGGAAAGTTGTACTCGCCGAAAACCTGTATTACTCGGGGAACACCGTGGTGATCGATCACGGCTTCGGCATCCACACTCTTTACGCGCATCTATCGGAGATCGGCGTTCACGCGGGTGACCCAGTGGAAGCCTCCGCGGAAATCGGCAAAGTCGGTGCCACCGGGCGCGTCACCGGCCCGCATCTCCACTGGGGACTTACGATCGATCACGCCCGCGTCAACGGCTTACAGATCGTCCAGCGGCAGCCATGACGGCGGCGGCTCATTTCAGATAGGTTCGCACAACTTCCACCAGATCCTCCGCGGCTTCGGCGGAGGATTTCGTTTTACGGGGCATGTGGTTGCGGATGTGATTTTCCATCAACTCGCCCATCAGACTGTTGATCGCCCCGCGAGCGGCCGCCAGGCGCTGCAGCACGTCGGCGCAGTGCGCATCTTCTTCCAGTCCGCGCAAGACAGATTCCAGCTGCCCGATAATCTTTTTGCTGCGGGAAACCAGTTCGAGTTTTTCTCTCGCGATGTGGGTCATTTTTGGTTGACTACCCTATGGGGGTATGGTATCTAAGAAATGTTGCCGGCTGCAAGACTTCTCGCCGGGCCGCGTGCAACCGGGAACTGCCGAAGCTGCGGGCTCCCGCAGTCCACACTCCATTCGTGCGGGAATCAGAGGAATCATGTTTCAAGGGGAAAAATCACCGCAGGGTAGGACTGTGGAGTTACTTTTCCCTTTGAGGCTGCTCCTACTTTTCTCGATCTTGCTTTTTTCCAATGTGCAAGCCCAGGAAACTGGGGCCGCCGCGAACGACCCGACAAATTCCAGCGACGCTCCGGCCGCCTCGCCGGATGAGCCTGCCCTGGTCATGTTTCCCCATGCCGAGTGGGATCGCCTGTGGCTTTCCGGGCAGGCCAATTTCATCTCCCAGTGGCATCCCGGGTTTCACTCGCCGTATCAGGGAAAAAACAGCCTCACGCCTGAAGCTCAGGATGCAAGTTCTCGAGTGCTCACGCTTTATACCGGTTTGCGAGTCACGAAAACGACCGAGTTCCTCTGCGACGTGCAGGAGACCGGCGGCCACGGCCTCGGGGAAGCCCTCGGCGTCGCCGGCTTCTTCAACCTCGACGTGGTCCGCAATCCCACGCTCAGCAAAGCGCCCTACGTCGCACGACTCATGTGGCACCAGATCATTCCCCTCGGCGGCAAGAAAATCGCTTCCAACCGCAATCCCTACTCTCTCTTCCGCGAACTCCCCGAGCGCCACTTGGAATTTCGCTTCGGCAAAATGAGCCTGGTCGATTTCTTCGATCTGAACACCTACGGCACGGACTCTAATCTTCAATTCATGAACTGGGCTGTGGACAATAACGGGGCTTTCGATTACGCCGCCGACACCCGCGGCTTCACATTCGCAGCGCTCCTGGAGTATCACGACAAACATCACGTTATCCGCTTTGCCGAAGCGCTGATGCCAAAAGTCGCCAACGGCATCCACCTCGACGCAGATATGAGCCGTGCGCGCGCCGAAAACATCGAACTCGAACTCCACGGCAAAGTCTTAAAAAACCGCCCGGCAGGAGTCCTCCGGTTGCTCGGCTACGTCAATCACGCCAATATGGGCGACTATCGGGATGCCGTAAATTCCTGGCTCGCGAATCCAACAACTGCGGTTCCCGAGATCACCGATCACCCGCTGCAGACCAGCGTGAAGTACGGGTTCGGCGCAAATTTCGAACAGCCGCTTACCGATTGGTTCGGTCTCTTCGGACGCTGGGGATGGAACGAAGGCCAGCACGAATCCTACGCGTATACCGAGGTGGACCAGACGTGGCAAATTGGCGCCGGCGGAAACGGCGGCCGCTGGAGCCGCAAGTACGATCGCGTTGGCCTGGTCTTCGTCAGCAATGGCATCAGCCGCGACCATGCCCGCTATTTGAGCCTGGGCGGTCTTGGGTTTCTGTTGGGCGATGGAAAACTGAACTATTCGCGGGAAAATATAGTGGAAAGCTTTTATACGCTGCACGCCTGGCGCGGGATTTTTCCCGCCTTGGGTCTTCAATATGTCGTGCATCCCGGATACAACGTCGATCGCGGCCCCGTGGTCGTTCCCACGTTGCGGCTGCATCTCGAATTCTAGCCGGCGGCGCTAACTCGGGTCATCGAAAACTCGCCACCTGTGCCTGGGCCTCCGCCAGCCGCGCCCGCGTCGTCCGCACGATGCTCGCAAAGCGTTTGGTCAATTCGCGAATGCGGTCCGGCTTGTGCAGCAGCATAGACTCCCTTGGAATCAGCTCTTTCCCCACGCTGATTGCGGAGACGCCCGCCAGGATGTAATGCGCCGCGTTCTGCTGATTCACACCGCCTCCGGCAATCAAGGGGATATCCGGAAAGGGCCTTTTCAAAGTTCGAATGTAGTTGTCCGCGCCTACAAGCGAGCAGGGGAAAATTTTTACGAAATCCGCGCCTGCTTTCCACGCGGACAGCACCTCGGTTGGCGTCAGCGCGCCCGACATCATAATCACGCCGGGATTCTTCGCCACCAGCTGCACGGTGGACAGGTCCAGCGCCGGATTGCTGATAAATTGCGCTCCCGCCGCCATGCATTCCCGGGCTGTTTCCGAATCCACCACCGTCCCCGCGCCCAGAATCACCTCAGGGACTTTCTTGACCAGTTCGCGAATGACTTCGATTGCGCCCGGAACCGTCATCGTGACTTCAATAATCGGAATCCCGCCGTTGGCAATCTCTTCGACCGCAAATCTTGCGTCGTCCGCGGAAGACGTCCGGATTACCGGCACGATGCCGACTTCTTCTACCCGGGCACGGAGTTCCTCTTTTTTCATGTCGGCTTTGCCCCCGAGCGTCCCCGGCGCGTTGAGCGCCTATTGCCATCGCGCGGATTCTCCCTGCATTATAGTCGGCGCGCCGGGAAATTCCACTCCGCCGCCGGCAATCGCTACGCGGCGAAGTCAGTGGTAGACTCGGGACGGGAGCACACGCAAATGGCCGGAAAAAAGAAAACAACCAGGAAAGCTAAAAAGAAAACAGCGCCGCGCAAGCCGAAAAAGCAAGCAAAGAAGGCAAAGTCCAAAGGGAAGCCGACGCCTAAGAAAGCACTCAAGAAGAAAGCTACCAAGCCACGCCCGCGTGGAAAAGCGGAGGCTGGCGGACTGGCCAGTTACCAGCGCAAGGGACTCGGCTCCAGAACCGGGGGGCAATCCGGCGATATCCAGGGCCTTTCTGACCGCGCCGGAATCGATTCGGAGAGCGTGACGGAACTGCTGGAAGAAGGACAAACGTTCGAAGCGGAAGCGGTATCGGGCGTCGAAAACGCCGCGGATCCCGATGTTTCCGAAGTCGTCACACACCAATTTCCCGAAGACGACGTTCCGGAGGAATATCGGGAACCAGAAAAGGACTAAGCCTTCTCCGGAACTCAATGCGGATCGGTGTCATCTCAGATACACACGGCCTGCTCCGCCCGGAAGCGCTACACGCCCTGGCCGGGGCGCAGCTCATCATTCACGCTGGAGATGTCGGGGCGCCCGAAATCCTCACCCAACTCAAAGGCATTGCTCCCGTGTTTGCCGTGCGCGGGAATGTGGACACTCAACCTTGGGCCCAGGAACTTCCGGTGACCACTGTCGTCGAAACCTCGGGATTCCATTTCTATGTGCTCCACAATCTCCGCGATCTCGACCTGAAACCCCAAGCTGCGGGATACGATGCGGTGATCAGCGGCCACACCCACCAAGTCCAACAGCGCCTCGATGCGGGAGTCTTGTACCTGAACCCAGGGAGCGCCGGGCCGCGCCGCTTTCAACTGCCGGTGACACTCGCCTTGCTCGAGGTCAGCCGGAGGCCCTGGAAAGTGGAGATCATTCGGCTTTTGGAGCCCTGACTCAAACTTACGCTTCAGCCCCGGGATGCCGACCGGGGGTGAGCAGCGAAGCGTAATTTGGCCCAACCCAGCGCCCCGTACTTGCCATGGTTCGATGTAATTCATACAAAAATATAGGGATAGTGCCGAACGCGGGGGCGCTGGCGAGGAACTGACTAACCCTCTTCACCCGGATGCCAGAATTCGCCCATTCCTTGCCCGCCTCGCTGGCGGGCATGAAAATCTGAAAAAACTTAACGGAAGTACTGGCGTACTGGTAGGACGAGGTGTATTTTAGTACGGCGCAGCTATTGTTTTAGAGCGTGCTGCAGGGCAGAATCATCCGCAGAGTCAGCCGCGCCTTTGTTGTTTCCTGAAATCCGCGCAGAGTCCTCCATTGCGAGTTCCTGCAGGTTTCTCTGGAATTGATGAAAGGCCGAAGCACGAAGCGGGCTGATGCAGTCCGCAGCGGGAAGGTCCCCGTGGGTGTTCTACACTTTCGTTATCGCGAGCGCAGGCGCACATTGCGCGTCACTCTCACCTTGCCGGTGATTGCCCATGGTGTGAACGATCAGGGCGAAAAATTTTGCGTGCGTTGCGCGACGCGTTCCATCAACAAGCAGGGCGGCCAGTTGGTTATGGATGAGCCGCTGGTAGCAGGCCAGGATCTGTTGCTGGTAAACGAAAACACGAATCGTTCCACGGAATCGCGCGTCGTGTATGCTAAAAAAGAGCGCGACGGCCACTTTTACGTCGGCGTGGAATTCGTCAACTCTGAAACCAATTTCTGGAAAATGACGTTTCCGCTTCCCGGTGCTCGCCCGCTTCGGCGCCCTGTCGGCTCCAAAGCCATGGCCTGATTCGTTCTCATCCCTTACTTCACTTTCTGCTATTTGATTTTCGCAGCTAGCTTTTTCCTTGCTCGTATCTTTGCCACAGACCGTTTTCCGACCGACTCCCGCACTTTTCGCGGCAGCTTAGCCAGCACCAGTTCGTAGGATTCGCGCAGCAGCTCTGCGATTTCGGCTTCGGGCAAGGTGTCCGGGGACTCCAGTGAAATCCATTTTGCGCGCGCCAGATACGGTGCCGGGATAACTCCCGGTCTCTCGGTAAGCTCCGCAAAACTTTCCGGATTGGCTTTCAGAGAAATCCAGACCTTCGCGGGTTCCAGCCGAGTCACGGCAAACATCTTGCCGCCCACCTTGAAGAGCAGATCATCGCCCCACTGGATTTGCTCCGTCACGCCGGGAAAAGAAAGGCAAAGTTTTCGTAGCTGGTCGATGTGCATGGAAGATTCGCAAGTTTGCGGAATTCAGTCCGCGGCGTAGCGGCGGAAAAAGGAATCCGGTTTCCATTGCGGTTTTGCGGAGGTGTTTGCCGTAAAGATCAGCAAGCGGCGCGTGAACTCTTCATAAGTTGCCGCAGCCTGCAGGTCCACCGGCTGATTCACGTCGTCCGACGGCGCGTGGTAGCGGTTCGTCAGCCAATCCTTGAAAATCTTTTGCTCCGGCGTTCCCAGTTCGAAGCCCACATCAATTTTCACGGCGGGTATCCCTCTCTTGATGAAACTGTACTGGTCGCTGCGGATAAATGCGTTGCGCAGTGGCTCCGGGTCGGCGATGGGCTTGATGCCCATGGATTCGGCAATCTTTGCCGCGCTGCTGCCGAGGTCTGATTCCTGAATGCCCTGAATCCTGAGAATCTTTAGAGGAACGATGGGCAGAAACATGTCCATGTTAATGTCTGCAACGATCGTTCGCACGGGAACGGTTGGATGTTCGGCGAAATATTTCGATCCCAGCAGGCCTTTTTCTTCCGCCGTAACCAGCAGAAAGATCACCGAGCGCTGCAGCGTTTCCGGATGCGCTTTGAGGCTTGCGGCAATATCCATCACGGCGGCACTGCCGGAGCCGTCGTCCATCGCGCCGTTGTAGATTTTGTCGCCGTTGATTGGTGCGCCGATCCCCACATGATCAATGTGGGCGGAAAGCACCACATACTCGCCCTGCAACCCGGGCATGGAGCCGCGCAACTTGCCCACCACGTTCGCCGATTCCACCTTTTTCGAAAGCACCTTGGCTTCGGCTTTCAGGGATGCGGCCAGCACAAAGTGCGGCAGGGGCTTGCGATCCTTGCCGAGCGCCGCAATTTCCTCGAAGGTGTGGCCTGAGCCTGCAAACAAACCTTCCGCCGCCGCAGGGTTGAAAACCACACCGAGCTGCTGGCCGGGAGTTTCGTTGAATTCCGCGCCCGCCAGATCCATCGCCGGATGATTGCGGTTCGCGGAAGTCCGCGACCAGGGAATGTCCATTGAGGCGGGATTCATGATTGCCACGATGCCAATCGCTCCCGCTGCTTTCAGAGACTTCCAGCGCTCGCCGGCTGTTTGATAGTGCGAGGCAAGCGCTGTTGGAATGTCCGAGGGTGAGCCCGCCAGGTACACCACGACTTTACCCTTCAGATCCAATCCGGCCAGTTCATCCAGATTTTTCTCTGGAATTTTCAGTCCATAGCCGACGAACACCAGTGGCGCCGTGAGCTGGACAGATTCGTGAGTTGCCCTGGTGCTGAAAAACGCGTCGTCTGCGAACGAAAGCGGCTTGGCTTGATTGTTTACGACCAGAGCCAGCGAAGACTTTGCCTCATCCAGTTCGTATTGCATGAAGGAAACCGGCTGGTAAAACCCGTCCGTCCCCGCAGGCTCAAGGCCCGCTTTTTTGAACTGCTCCACCGCATAAGCCTGCGCTTTTCGCAGGCCATCACTGCCGGTGTCGCGGCCTTCCAGCGAATCGTCCGCCAAGAATTTGACGTGCGACCACCATGTATTGCCGTCAAAGTGGAAATCGGTGGCCTGTTGCGCGTGCGCTGCGAGTGCAAACGCAACGAACAAACCAGAAACGAGCATGGATTTCAAAATTGTTTTCACAGGTTTCACCCCGGGAGCGATTTGGAACGCATCGAGAATAGCAAGGAAGCCAGCGGGGAGTCACGCCGCACCGGCGCTGGGTAAGAGATTAGTTTGTGTATTGGATCAGTGGGGCTGGATCAGGGTGGCCTGGGCGGAAACGCATTGCCAGGTGCCGCCCAGTTTGGCCCAGGCGTCGACGTACCTACCACGCATCACAGTGGTCTTTCCGCCTTTGCTCCACTTGCCGCGAAAGATGCCGGTAACAACGGCGAACTCGCCATAAGAATGGATGCTCAGATCTTCGCTGACGAGCTGTTCCGGCGCCGACGTATCATTCTTCACGTAGGCCAGGAATTGATCTCGGGTCTTGAGCGAACCGTCGTAATCCACGTAAACCATGGTCGGTGCGAAAATCTGCGATAGCGCCGTCGTGTCCCTGGCTTGTTCGGCGCGATTCCACAGATTCTCGAGCGCCAGAATCTTGCCTTCGTCTTCGGTGTATTGCGGCCTTTCCTGAGCTAGCGCGATCCACCCGCATGCAATCGCAATCACGATCGAGACACACCATTTCCGCATGGGAAGCCTCCCGGAAAAATAACCCCGGAAGGCATACTAACGTGAAGGGGATTTGCGAGAAGACCTCGCGTGGACGGGGCTCGCCAAAAAGTTAACAGAAAGAGCGGAAATCGGAGCGCCGGAGTTCCGCCAGCTTAGCGCGACCCGCATGGCCTACTCGCCCTTGTCGTACGGAAATCCCTTGCCGGCCCAGTCCGTGGCGAAATCCTGGGGGAGCAAAAGCACACGAAGCTTCTTGAATCCAAGTCCCCGCAGAACCTTGAACGCGGGCCGGATATTCGGGCAGCGTTCCATCGGGCAACAGCCACAGTAAATCACCAGGTGGGTTGTGCGGGGAATTCCTGCGGCCCAGGAGGTCAGTTCTTTCAAGCCTTCTTCACTACCCGCGGTCCCATGATATTGAGCGCCTTTGATGTGGCCGGCGGTATAGAGCCGTTTGAAACCCACGAACACGACGATGGGCGCTGTCTTGGAGTCGCCGAGTTCCTTGGCCAGGTCAGCGACTTGTACGGTCTGGGCCTTTGTCCAAGGATCGGAATCCGCCAGCAGGGAAACCGGTGAGGTCGCCTCGATCAGCCCGCCGATAGCGAGCGGCGCGGCGATGCACAAAAACCATCCAAACCGTTTCGACGACATTTTGAATAAACCCCCGTTACCATCGATGTGAAGGCTCATGAATCGACTCAGCCATTATCACATTATTGCGGTATTTTACTTTTGCGCTGAAGCACGGGTGCGCTGGAGTTTGAGAGCCGAGGAGCGCAACGTTTCTGGAATATTCTTGTTCATCGAAAGTTTCTTCAGATCCGAAGGAGTGAGCACCGGTAACATGTGCAGGGTCACATCCAGCGGCGTCTTGGGATTGTTGAGCAGATTGCGAACCACAACGTAGTTCTTGCGAAAATTCCGGTTGCCAGCAATCAAGCGGAGTATTTCGTCGGTGAGATTCGCCATTGCGGCGAACGCTTCCACTTCCTGGTCGGTCAGCCGCGGCGATTGCAGAACGGAGCGCTGCACCACTTTGTTGGAGTCCCGGATCAGGGTCCGCCGAGCTTCGGAGCTCCCCTTCATTGCAAACTGCACGCGTTGCGCCACGGTCATACGGCCAATCTGTTGCAGAAGCGTCTGGCGGCGGCCCGCGTCCGGTTCGGCATCGGCGGCCGCGTCGGCCAGGTGTCCATGGTCGATGTGTGTGCTGCGGAAATCCTCCAGGATTTTCTTTTGCTCGGGGGTGACGAAGGCGGAGTGCTCCAGCATTGACGCAAGGTGGGGATGCGCCGTGACGCGGTCCAGCTCTTCCAAAAGATGCTGCACGATGGCCGGTGAAAAATAGGGAACCAGAGGCACCAGGCATTCCGGCGGGCAATGTTTGTTCGCGGCCATCGCTTCGGCTACACCGGGTGTACGCGGGATCTTCTTAGATACGTAGGAAAATACCGCGTGAACGGCTGTCTCGCGCTTGACCGCGTCAACGAAAATCTCAGGTGCAATCGATAGCATTGCTTCCTGGGCGCGCGTGGAGATCAATTCATCGGAGTCTTCGGAAAGGACGCACAAAATCTCCGCGCGGTCGACGGGAGCGAGGTGGGCACCCGTGGTGCAGACGGCCATTTTTCGTTCACGCGGCGCTCGGCCGTGCCGCAGTTCTTCCAGGACTTCAGGGCTGAGAGTTTCCACCGGATGCCTGCCTCAAATTCTTCCTTGTCAGGGTTATTGTACCGGAGGCGCCAGCCGCGCCGACGGATGGCGTTGCTTCGCTGTTCAATTCCAGCAACACCGCGCGGGAATCGGCCGCGGTGACGACTGAGGAGGTGTTGGCGGAAAAGTCGCGATTCTCTCCTGTTTGGACGGCGTCGTCCAGGACCAAAGTGCCGTCGGCTTGCACGCGAACGCGGGCTGGGCTGTCGGCAGAGACGGAAAGATCCAGTGGCAGTCGGGGTGAGCCAGATGGGTTGGCGGCCGAAAGGGAAGCAGTGTTGGAAACCGTGAGTGGAGAGGCGTTCGCTTTCATCGATAAGTTCGGCGCCGGAGAAGCGAGGCTGGATGCCGGCTTTGGAGGGGAGTGGCGGACGAATCGGCGCCAACCGTAGATGCCGCCAAATATAATGGCGGCGGCCAGCAGCAGAGCCCCAGCGACCAGAGCCGCCGGGATCCATAGCGGCGTTGGGGGAATGCGTTCTTCGATTTTCTGTGCTTGTTTCTGCGCCTGCTGTTCGGCGTGCGCGCCGTGCGCCAGGTCGTACTCGCCCAGAAATGCTTCCTCATTCAGGCCGAGATAGTGGGCGATGGAACGGACAAAGCCGCGGTTGAATACGCCGCCGGGAAGCTTGTCCCATTCTTCATTTTCGAGTGCTTCCAGAAAACGAGATCCGATGCGCGTTGCCTGGGTGATTTCCTCCAGCGTAACCTCGCGCAATTCCCGCTCGCGTTTTAGGCGTTCTCCGAAGTTTCCCCTGGCCATGCCCCTGTCCGTAGCCTTGAGTCTATCAGCGACTAGTGACTGACGACCAGTGAGCAGCGACGAACGACCGGTCAAGACCGGATCGTGGATGCCGGCGAATGGACAATAGCGGCCCGACTTTATGGGGGCTCGGCTTGCCCAACCCACTTGGGTTGTGAGGGCCGCTTGTCGCGGAGAGCGGTCAATTCTTCCAGGATCCATTCGCTCGAGCGTAATTGGTACGACCAGACAGGCCAACCCGCTGCGCCTGGAAGCGGATAGTTCGGCTACACTTTGGTCGTGGAACTTATTCTGAAGCTGGTAGCGGGGTTGGTCGCTGGACTGAGAGAGTATTTCCTGATCGTCGCAGGCTTGTTGGTGATCCCGTGCGTTGTGCTCATCGCGGTGTTTGTTGTTGGCATCTTCAGGCCATCCCGGTCAAAGCCCGGCAGCCAATGAGACTTCCTAACCACACAAGTTCACAGCTCTTGTGGGAATATGCCCGGTGGTCGAGCGCGTGTCCGGGTTCAAGAATTAGAAATCGATTGAACGGGTTGCCGCACGAGCGAAGAAGTTCACAGAGAATCAGATTCCGAGGATCCGCTCATCCCACCGGGTCTTTCTGACGGGTTGCTTTTACTCCCGACAGAATTCCGAGTCCCAGGAGCACAACGGCGCCAACCGCTATCCAGTGGGCGGGCAGGTGCAGGAGGTAGGCGGCATAGATCAGACCGCCGATCATGATCGCGAATCCAATGGCGTAAAGGCCAAATGACATAGAATCCCCTTGTCTGATCCTAATCGGCGTCAGGTAGGGAATCTGTACACAATGAAACACATTCAGCCAGTGGCACGCCGGGAAGGGCGCAAGACGATTGTGCCATGCATCGACTGCGGGAATAAGGCAGAAGGAAAGTCAAAAATCGCTTCCTTAAGACCGAAAGGCCCACCATCCGGTACCATTAGGATGGCTAGATGGGAACGCCTGTACCACGCGCGGCTTGCGCGGGGTTTTGACAGGCGCCTATACTGGCCCAGAACGGGTGGTACAGGTGTCGAAACTCGATGCCCCGTCGGGGCATCCAAGGTTTAGCGTTTCACCTTACCCGGAGAAACCGACTTCCGTGAGCGTAGAGGAAATCAAACAGTTCCCGACTGTCGACCGCCGCAGGAACCCGGGTCTCCCCTCGGAGCAGCGCGAAGCCGGAGAAGTCGCGGTGTTCCAGGAATTGGGCAAAGCGCTCACTTCTTCGCTGCAACTTGACCAAGTGTTGCGGACGATCATGGAAAAGATCGACGAATTCTTGCGTCCGGACAACTGGTCGCTGTTGCTGCTGGATGAGCCAAAGCAGGAACTGTATTTTGAGCTGGCGGTGGGCAAGGCTTCGCAGGCGCTGAAAGATGTGCGCGTAAAGGTGGGCCAGGGAATCGCCGGGTGGGTGGCCCAACACGGCGAAATCGTGATTGTGCCGGACACTTCGAAAGACACGCGGTTCTTTGGCAAAGTGGACGAGAAGACGAAGATGGAAACGCGCTCGATCGTGGCGGTGCCGGTGAAATTCCGGGAGACGTGCCTGGGCGTGATCGAGCTGATCAATTGTGTGGGGCCGGAAGGGTTTGACCCGCGGGACCTGAAGTTGCTGGAAGCGCTTTCGGACTTTGCGGCGATTGCGCTCGAAAACGCGCGGCACGTGAAGCGCATTCACGAGCTGACGATCAAGGATGACTGCACTTCTCTTTACAACGCGCGGCACATGGGTTTCATTCTGGACACGGAGATTTATCGCTCGCAGCGGTATAACTACGAATTTTCAATCGTGTTTATCGATCTGGATCACTTCAAGCAGGTGAACGACACCCACGGTCACCTTGTGGGCTCGCGGCTGCTGGCGGAAATCGGCGAAGCCTTGAAGACAAACTGCCGGCTAATTGATTTCGCGTTCCGGTATGGCGGCGACGAATTTGTTCTGCTGCTGCCGCAGACTTCGAAAGAAAATGCAATCAACGTCGCGCGGCGCCTGCACACCTTGATTCGCGAAACGGTCTGGCTGAAGGCGGAAGGGCTGAACATCCGCCTGACACCGAGCCTGGGGCTGGCGGCGTATCCCGTGGATTCGAAATCGAAGGAAGGCCTGCTTCACCTGGCGGACGAGGCCATGTATCTGGTGAAAAATACGGACCGCGACCGGGTGGCGGCGGCGAACATGGGCATCCTGCCGATGGATGGACCCGTGGCCGGCGAAGCCGCGGGCTGATTTCGCGCCTCCAGCGCGATGTCTATACACCCCAGCGAAATTTTGATTAACTGAAAAGATGAATCGACGCGACGCGGCTCGCTACGCCCGGTGGTCTGCCCTGCTGGCGTTTGCGCTTGCGAGTTTCACCGGCGGGATTTATGTTCACCGCCTCTGGGTGGCGCACCGCGAAAAGCAAAACGCCCCGGCGCCCCTGCCGCAGAACGAAGAGAAACAGTTCACTACCCTGCATTTCAAGAAAGTGGAAGGCGACCGGACGATTTTCGACCTGGAAGCGTCGAAATCCACTGATTTGCGCGGGCAGGACATCAGCCTGCTGGAAGACGTGAAGATCAAGGTGTTTGGCAAGAACGGGGATCGCAACGACGTGATCCATACGCAGAGCTGCCGGTATGCGAAGACCGACGGCAGCATCCAGTGCGACGGAAAAGTGCAGTTCGAACTGCAAAGTGCGGAGGATGCGGCGCGCGCGGCCGCGAATCCCGGCGGCCGTCCAAACATCATTCATATTGATACCAGCGGAGTGACGTTCGAACGGGCGACGGGGCGAGCGCAGACGGTGCAACTGGTGAAATTTTCGTTTCCGAACGGCGGAGGCGACGGAATCGGGGCACTCTATCAATCCGAGCAGGGCCAGTTGCGGTTGATTCGTGACGTCCATATTCAGATGCAGCCTGCCGCCGACGCCGCGGCGAAAAAAGGAACCGCGCTTCCGTCACATGTGGAGATGAGCGGCAGCAGTATGCAGATCGACAAACTTGGGCACACCGTCGAACTGGCGGGTCCGGCAACCGCGTTGAGTTCCGGCCAGCAGGTGACCGCCGGGCAATTCACGCTGCTGCTGGATGCGGAATTCCGGGCGCAGACGTTGGTTGCCGCACCCGGTCCGTTGAACCAGCCGCCCGAGGTGAAGAATCAGGGCGCGAAGGGAGATTCGACGCTACGGGCGGACAAGCTGACCGCACATCTTTCGCCCCAAGGATGGACCAGCCGCATCGTAGCCGAGGGCAAGGTGCAGGGAACGTCGCCCGGCGGCAGTCTGCAGGCGGACACCGGCGAAATGGAAATGTGGCCCGGGCTGAATCAGGCCAAGCTGTTGACGTTGCGCGGGAATGTTCACGTGAACGGACACGATCCGAAGTCCGGGATGACGCGGAATTTGACGAGCAACGCGGTGCAGCTGACGTTTGCCGGCGGCAAGGCAGGCGAGGTGAATCGCGTGCAGCACGCGGAAACGCTCGAGCGTGGCGCGATGGAATGGCTGGATTCGGCGGCGGTGCGGTCCAGACTGGCGGCGGACAAGCTGGCGCTCGATTTCAGCGCGCTGGGGAAGCCGCAGCTTCTGAATGCCGCGGGCGCGGTGCAATCGCAGCGGGAAATTCCGGGGCGTCCGGCGCAGACCGCAACTTCAACGACAGGAGTGGCGCAACTATCGGCGGGGGGCGATTGGTCGCAGATTACGCTGCGAGGGAATGTGCGGCTGCAGGAAGCGGACCGCAACGCGGAAGCGCAGCAGGCGGTGTTCGCGCGGGCGTCGCAGACGACCGTGCTGACCGGGCAGGCGATGGTGCGCGACGCGGGCAGCGAGACGCACGCGCCAAAGATTACTTTTTTTCAGTCCAGCGGTGAGATCGAAGCCGAGGGTCCGGTGCGCTCGACGGACTTTGCCTCGAAAGGCGCTTCATTGCAGATGAGTTCCGTACCGGCGAATCTTTCGGCGGATCGCATGCGCGCGAATTCGAAGACTGGGCGCGCCGTTTACACGGGGCACGCCCGATTGTGGCAAGGGGCGTCAGTGTTGGAAGCCGAGACGATTGAACTACTGCGTCCGTCGCGCACTTTGAATGCCACGGGAAATGTGCGGGCCGTTTTTCCGCAGGCACCGCAGCCAGGAGCGACCCCCGGGTCCGCGCCGGTGTGGCATATTTCCTCCGGGTTGTTGACGTATTGGGATACGGAGAATCGGGCGCACCTGGAAAAAGATGTCTTCGTGCAATCGGCGGACCAGAAAATGCGCGCGCCGCAGCTGGAATTGTTCTTCACGCGGACCGGGGCGGACAAGCAGGGGAGCGGAGGAACGTCGCAAATCAGCCGGGCAGTGGGAACGGGTGGGGTGGTGGTGGAGCAGGGCGACCGCCGAGGCACGGCGGAGCGCGGGCTGTACACTGCCGCAGAGGAAAAATATGTGCTTACGGGAGGAACTCCAACGCTTTTCGATCCCGTTGAAGGTACTACAACCGGCCGCGAATTGACCTTCTATAGAGCGGATGATACCATCGTCGTGGATTCGGGAAATGGCTTGCGTACTCTTACCAAGCACCGAGTTCAAAGATAGAGGGACCGCCCAGCGATCCCGCGTGATGCGGAATGCCCACACTCCATGGCGTCGACCTAAGCAAGTCCTACCGGGGACGCAAAGTCGTTGACAATGTAGAACTGGAAATTGTTCAAGGCGAAGTAGTTGGCCTTTTGGGGCCAAACGGTGCGGGCAAAACGACTACCTTTTACATGATCGTGGGACTGGCTCGGCCGGACTCCGGCCGGGTCCTCTTGAACGAAGAAGAGATCACCGACCTGCCAATGTTTCAACGGGCCCGGAGCGGCATAAGCTACCTGCCACAGGAGCCTTCTGTTTTCCGTCAACTCACAACGGAAGACAACTTGCTCGCGGTTCTGGAAACCTTGCCGCTGACACCCGAACAACAACGCGACCGCCTGGAAGAGCTGCTGGCGCAGATGGGCCTGGAAACCGTGCGGCATAGCAAGGCTTACATGCTCTCCGGCGGCGAGCGGCGGCGCCTGGAAATTGCGCGGTCGCTGACTCTGCAGCCTTCCTTCATCCTGCTGGACGAGCCGTTTTCGGGGATTGACCCGCTGACGGTGAAGGACTTACAGGATTTGATCCGGGAATTAAGCCGCTCGGGCATCGGCATCTTGATCACCGACCACAACGTCCGGGAAACTCTCACCGTAACAGACCGCGCCTATATCGTGAATCATGGGAAAATCATGAAGAAGGGTACTCCACAGGAATTGAGCAACGATCCGGAAGTCCGTCGGGTCTACCTTGGAGACAACTTCCGCTTGAATTAGGACTAAGCTAAGGACAGAGCAAGCTAACCATGGCCTGGCAAGGACTCAAACTTAACCTCAGGGTGACGCAGAAGCAGATTCTGACGCCCGGCCTTGTGCAGATGGTGAGCGTCCTGGCGCTGAATCGCCTGGAACTTCGCGAGATGATCAACCAGGAGATGATCGCGAACCCGGTGCTGGAGGAGCTTTCGGAAGAGCCGACGGTCAGCGACAACTACAGCGACGAAACTTTTCTGAAGGCGGAGACGGAAAAAGTTCCGGAGAAAAAAGAAGCGAATCCGTTTGACGAATTCGATGTGGGGAGCTTCTTCAACCAGTATCTGGATACCGGCGGGGACGGCGGGCAGTCGCAGGAACGGGAAGTCAGCGAGAGGCCATCTTTTGAAAAGTTTCTTTCTTCTCCCGCGGGGCTGACCGATCATCTCACGTGGCAGCTCAGCGTCACCATTTGTTCCGATGCCGTCAGCCAACTCGTTGAGAATATTATTGGCAACCTTGATGAGAACGGGTACCTCATGGCTTCGAATGAGGAACTGGCGCAGGACGGGAAGTATTCTCAGGACGACATTGAGGATGCGATCGCCGTGGTGCAGGACTTCGATCCGATTGGCGTCGGCGCGCACGATTTGCGCGAATGCCTGCTATTGCAACTCAAAGCGTTTGATCCGACGAATACTTTGGCGCAGCAGATCGTTTCGGAATATTTGAAGCAGGTGCAATCGAACCAGTTGAAGGAGATTGCTCGCGCGCTGAACCGTCCGACGGACATTGTGAAGCACGCGATTGACACCATCAAGAAACTCGATCCGCGCCCGGGGCTGCGTTACAACAAAACCGAACCGCGGCTGGTGGAGCCCGATGTGTACTTCCGCAAGGTGGATGATGCCTGGCAGGTCTTTTTGAACGAAGACGACATGCCGCAGCTTCGGCTGAGCCCCACTTACCGGCGGCTGCTGGTCCGCGACGCGGCCGACAAAGAAGTTCGCAACTACGTGAAAGAACGGTTCACGGCGGCGATTCAGTTGATGAAGAATATTGAACAGCGGAAGCACACGATTCTTCGGGTGTGCCAGTCCATCATCGCGCGGCAGCCGGAGTTTCTGGACAAGGGACAGGACGAGCTGAAGCCGATGATGATCAAGGAAGTCGCCGAGGAAGTCGGCGTGCATCCTTCGACGGTCAGCCGCGCCGTTGCCAACAAGTACGCGCACACGCCGCAGGGCGTGATCGAGCTGCGCTCGTTTTTCAGCGAAGCGGTGAATGGGCCGGAGGGCGGAGGGATGTCGCTGCTGACGCTGAAGCGGCTGGTAAAGAAAATGATTGATGAAGAAACGCCGACGAAGCCCCTGACCGACGACCAGATCGCGAAGAAGCTGGAAGAAGCGGGCATCCAGGTGACACGGCGCACGGTCGCCAAATATCGCGAGGATATGCGCATTCCCAGCACCCACCAGCGCCGGGTCAAAGGCTAGGCCTTTGCCATCGTGAAGAAGCGCTCCGCACGCAAACCTCGCGCACGCCAGGCCGCCGGCCGCCAACTTGTCATCCTTACCGGGCTTTCGGGTTCCGGGAAAAGCACTGTCCTCCGGGCGTTCGAGGACATGGGCTACTACTGCGTGGACAATCTGCCGGTGGAGCTGATTCCGATTTTTGCGGAGCTGCACGCGGCGGGCGAAGGCGATTTCGCGCGCGCGGCGCTGCTGGTGGATGCGCGGGAGGGGCAGCAACTGGAGAAGTTGCCCGGCCTGCTGCGGCATCTGCGGCAAGAGCATCCTATCATTCTGGTTTTTATCGAGGCGCATGAAGACGCGCTGCTGCGGCGCTACAGCGAGACGCGGCGGCCACATCCGTTGGGCCGCGCTTTTTCCGTGCGCGAGAACCTGGAGCACGAGCGGGCGCTGATGGAGCCGATCCGCAAGTTGGCGGATGTGGTGATCGATACTTCGCAATTCAACGTGCACGAGTTGCGGCATTTCGTGGACGAGCGCTTCCGCTCGGAGACCAAGCGCCCACTGCTGGTTTCGCTGGTCAGCTTCGGCTACAAGTACGGCGTGCCGACGGACGCCGACCTGATGTTCGACGTCAGGTTTCTGCCCAATCCGCATTTTGTGCCCAAGCTGCGCGCGTTTACGGGCCAGGACCCGAAGGTGCGGCGCTACATCCAGTCATTTCCGCAGACCGGGGAATTTCTGCGCCGCATGCAGGGGCTGCTGACCTACCTGATTCCGCACTACATAGAAGAGGGAAAAAGCTACCTGACCATCGCTTTCGGCTGCACCGGCGGGAAGCACCGCTCGGTGATGATGGCCGAATGGCTGAAGAAGGCTCTGGAGAAGCACAAGTTCGCGACGCGCGTCAGCCACCGCGACATTGACAAGTAGCTAGCTCCGTTTGGACTTCGAGGTCCGCACGGCAAACCTTCCGGTAAGCGGCGTCATCAGATTCGAACGCAATCAGGAGTTGGCCAGTGAGCGGTTGAGTCTCGCCCGATGATCCTCATACACTCTCGTCTGTGTAAACTCCAATGTTGCGCGGTCCCTTGAACTTCGGGGAGAGTAGATCGAATAGTCGGCCTAAGTCTTCCCGCGAGAACGCTCCGATATGCACGCGCAACTGTTTTCGCGTCGATGCTGGATAAGGATGGACTACCAGGGCCCGGTACTGACCCTTGCTGGTTCCGATTAACTGAGTCTCGGCTTTCTCGATGTCCGATATGCGAATGGAGCGAACACCGAAAAGCGTGTGATAGGAAAGCTCGCCGTCCGCAATCGTGAGCCGAATTGTCCTCAACCAAAGCACAACTCCAAGCCCAATCGCCGCAGGGATATATACAAAATTCCAGTCATGTGCCGTGGTTTTGATAGCAACAAACAGTCCGAAGAGTGTGAGTAGCAGAAAGATTGTTCCCAACGTCAAATAGCTACGAAGGGATGCCCGCGCATCAACCTCCACGATCTGGGAATGGGGGACATCTGGCATTATCAACATATTGAACTATGGTTTGTGGAAATTAGTCCATGTGTTTTATCCCTGAGTTGCCAGCTACCTTCGTAATTTGCATCGACCGAATCTACAAGTTCTGGTCATTAGAGCAATGGGAACTGACCCGCTCCCAACTTCCCCCGAAAACTTGACACACCGCGCACTGCCGCATAGCGTACCTAGTGGGTGTTCCGTGAATTTGTCAGGAGCAGGGGAGTGGGTTCCTTTCTGTCGCCACAATTGAAACGGTTGTCGAGCTATGCCGCGCCTTATCGGTTTTCGATGGCCCTGGGCGTGGCGCTGCTGCTGGTGGTGGGCGTGGCGGAGGCGGTGATTGGCCTGATGATCAAGCCGATCATTGACCGGGTGCTGAATCCCGCGGCGCCGGATTCTAATGTGGTTCTGTTCGCGATTCCCCACGGACCGACTTTCTACCTGAACCACCTTTTTCCACACAGTATTCATAACGTGTGGGCAGTTGTATCCATCTCGCTGCTAGTAGTGTTTGCGGTGAAGTCACTGGCGGAATTTGGCGGCAGCACGCTGGTCCAGTTTGCAGGGCTGCGCGCGCTGACAGATTTTAGGGATGAGGTGTACGCCAAAATCATTCGCCAGCCGATCGGATTCTTCCAACAACAGTCGGCCGGGCGGGTTATGTCCGCCGTGATCAATGATGTCGAACGGGCGCGCCCTGCGCTTTCCGAATATCTCGCCGAAGTGTTTCGCCAGACATTTTCCTTCTTCGCTTTTCTCTCAGTGCTCCTCTATGTGGACTGGAGGATGACTCTAGGCTGTGCCATTTTTCTGCCGCTGATCGCGTGGCCTATTGGCAGGCTCGGGCGGAAAATCCGGCATTCGGTGGAAAGCAGCCAGAACAAGCTTGGCGAATTGAACCAAATTCTGCAGGAAACGGTCGCCGGCAACCGCGTCGTGAAAGCGTTTGGCATGGAGGATTTCGAGATCGGAAAGTTTCGCGCCGCGGCAAAGCGCCTGCTGCGCGAGACGATGCGGTGGGTTCGCGCACAGGTGATCAGCTCGCCGCTGATGGATTTGCTGCTTCCCATCGTCATCTCATTGCTCCTTCTCTATGCGCGCGACAAAATTCGCCACGAGCAACTCACCATCGGCTTGTTCTTCACCTTTCTTTATGCGCTCCTTAAGTCGTACGAACCCGTGAAGCGCTTGGGCGCGGTCTACCAGCAGCTTCAGCAGGCCCAGGGCGCCACAACTCAGGTTTTCGCCTATCTCGACATGAAAGAAGAAGAGCGGGACGCGCCCGACGCAAGGGAACTGCCGCCCTTCTCCCGTGAAATCGAATTCGAGAACGTGAGTTTTTCCTACGACACCACACTCATCCTGCGTGATATCCGTTTTTCCGCGAGCAAAGGCGAACTGGTCGCGTTCGTCGGTTCCAGCGGTGCAGGGAAAACCACGCTGGTGAATTTGATTCCACGCTTCTATGAAGTGACTTCCGGGTCGATTCGGGTGGATGGCCGGGATATCCGCACCGTGAAGCTGGGTTCCCTCCGCGGACAGATCGCCATGGTCGCGCAGGAGAATATTCTTTTCTACGACACGGTGTGGAACAACATCTGCTACGGACAACCCAATGTGAGCCGCGAGCGCGTGGTGCAGGCAGCGCAGGCAGCGCTGGCGCACGATTTTATTCAGGAACTTCCGCAGGGCTACGACACGCTGATTGGCGAGCGTGGCACGCGGCTGAGCGGCGGGCAGCGCCAGCGCATCGCGATTGCGCGCGCGATTCTGAAAGATTCGCCGATCCTGATCCTGGATGAAGCGACTTCCGAACTCGACTCCGAATCCGAACTCTACGTCCAAAAGGCGCTCGGCAACCTGATGGTAGGGCGCACCACGTTTGTGATCGCCCATCGCTTGGGAACTATCCGCAAAGCCGATAAAATTCTAGTGCTGGAGGATGGGCAGATTCGCGAGAGCGGTACGCACGCGGAACTGCTGGCCCGGGGCGGAAGCTACGCGCGGCTGCACGATTTGCAGTTCGCCGATCAGGATGCAGTCACCCCGGCGGGCGCAGCCTCCACCGAACCCATGAAATCAGGCAATCCCACATGACCCCAAAGACCGGAACCGAAGCACGACACGAAGTCCCCGCAAAACTTGAATGCCGCTCCATGACGGGCTATGCCATGGTGCGCGGCGAGCACGACGGCTGGGCGATTCGCATCAGCGTGAAAAGCGTGAATCACCGCTTTCTGGACATCAAGCTGCGCATGCCGGATTCGTTGGAGCCGTACGAACTGCGATTGCGCCAGGCGGTGAAGAATCGCATCCATCGCGGGCACATTGATCTTCACATCAACGTGGAACCCGGCGAAGCAGCGCCCGTACACGTGAACCGCGAGTTGCTGCAGGCGTATTTGCGCGCCGCGGATGAGCTGCGGCAACAGACCGGCGCGAAAGCTGATCTGGATCTTGTTTCGTTATTGCGTTTGCCCGGCGTGATCGGCGGGTTGGCGCCGGCGCTGCCGGATTCGGAAGAAGAGCAGGAAGCGCTCGGCAAGGTGCTGGAGTCCATGCTGACCGACGCAGTGTCGAAAATGGACGAGATGCGCCGCACGGAAGGCCGCCACCTGACGGAAGAACTTCGCGCGCGGCTGGCGCGGATTTCGGAACAGACGGATCAGGTTCGCGAGCTGATGGAAACGCTGCGGCCGGCATTTGCACGGCGGTTGGAATCGCGCCTGAAGGAATTGCTGAACGGTGCGCAAATCGATTCCGGGCGGCTGGCGCAGGAAGCGGCGCTGCTGGCCGAACGCAGCGACATCAGTGAAGAACTGGACCGGCTGCGGAGCCACCTGCAGCAATTCACGAAACTGCTGGACGGCGCGGGGGAACTCGGCAAGAAACTCGACTTCCTGTTGCAGGAGATGCACCGCGAAGCCAACACCATGCTTTCGAAAACCCCGGGCGTGGAGAGTGAGGCGCTGGCCATCACCGGACTGTCGCTGGAAATCAAATCGGAGATAGAAAAATTGCGCGAACAGGTCCAGAACATCGAATGAGCGAATTCAAGCAAATTGATCCGCTGGTTCTGATTTTTTCCGGGCCTTCGGGTTCCGGCAAATCCACGCTGGTGCAGAGAGTGCTGGAGCTGCCGGGAACGATGCCCAGTGTGTCATGTACCACCAGGCCACGCAGGGCGACTGAGGCCAGTGGAAAATGTTATGATTTCGTCACGTCGGAGCAATTCGACGCGATGGTCGCCCGGGGCGAGTTTCTCGAGTACGCGCGCGTCTTTGGCAAGCATTCCTACGGCACGCCCAAGAAGTGGCTCGACGAATCCCGCAGCAAAGGAATCGACCTGGTCCTGGAGATCGACGTCCAGGGCGCGGCACAGGTGAAGCAAAAGTTGCCTGAGTCCGTGGCAATCTTTATACTTCCTCCCTCGCGCCAGGAGCTGGAGCGGAGGCTGCGCAGCCGCGGTATGGACGCGGACGAGGAAATCGCGCGGCGTCTGGCAAAGGCCAAGGGCGAGATCGAGTTGGCGGAAAAGTTTTACGATTTTTGTGTGGTGAACGACGACGTGGAGCGAGCGGGACGCGAAGCACAGGCCATTGTTACGGCCCTGCGCTGCTCGAGCCTGCGGCGCCGCGAAGTGGTGAAGAAAGTTCTGGGATCATTTGGAGGGTAAGACACTCATGACCGTGCAAACCAAAGCTCCCGAAAGCCAGTTTGCGTATGTTGTCCTGGCAGCGCGTCGCGCCCGGCAGATCATGGCGGGAGCGCCGCCGATGCTGGAAAACCCGCGTACGCAAAAGGCCACGCGAATCGCGTGTGACGAAGTGAACCACGGATTAATCGAATACGATTTCACTGAGGCGTTTCCCAGTGAAGAGGAAAGGGAGAACGCGAAGCGGCGCAAGTAGCGCGCCCGCGAAGTCTCCATGCGCATTACCCTCGGCGTTACCGGCGGAGTTGCGGCTTACAAGTCCGCGGAACTCGTTCGACGGCTGCAGACCGAGGGGCACACCGTCCAGGTGGTGATGACGCGGGCTGCGCGCGAGTTCGTCACTCCACTTACCTTTGCCGCGCTCAGCGGCCAAAAAGTGATCACCGATTTGTTTACGGGTGGGGAATCCGGCGACGCGAATCTGGAATCCGCCATCGAGCACATTGCCGTGGCGCAGCGGACGGACCTGCTGCTTGTGGCTCCGGCGACGGCCGATACACTGGCGAAGTTTGCGCGCGGTCTGGCGGACGATTTTCTTTCCACACTTTATCTCGCTTCCACGGCGCCGGTTGTGCTGGCTCCCGCGATGAACGTGAACATGTGGCAGCATCCGGCGACGCAGGAGAACCTGGCAATGCTGCGGAAGCGCGGCGTGCAGGTTGTGGAGCCGGGCGAAGGGTATCTGGCCTGCGGAATGACCGGGCCGGGGCGGCTGGCGGCGCAGGAGGAAATTCTCAAGGCGGTGCGGGAAGTTGTGGAGGCGCGGCAGGATTTGGCAGGGGAGACGGTGCTGGTGACCGCGGGGCCGACTTGCGAGGACCTTGATCCGGTTCGATTCATAAGCAATCGCTCGTCTGGAAAGATGGGCTATGCGGTGGCCGAATCGGCGGCGCGGCGCGGGGCGAAAGTGATTCTGATCAGTGGACCGACGGCGCTGGAGACTCCGGAAGGGGTCGAGCGCATTGATGTTCGAACGGCGGAAGAAATGCTGCGGGCGGCGCAGTCGCGATTTGCGCCGGTTTCGATTGCAATTTTTGCGGCGGCGGTTGCGGATTACCGTCCGGCCGAGCCGGCCACAACCAAGATCAAACGGAAGAATGAGGCGCTGACGATTCGGCTGGAGCCCAATCCGGATATTCTGGCCACGATGGCGAAAGAAAAGGGCGAGCGCCTGGTGGTGGGCTTTGCGGCGGAGACGGAACATGTGGCGGAAAACGCGCGCAAGAAGCTCACCGCAAAGAATGCGGACCTGATTGTAGCGAATGACGTGACTGCCGAAGGGGCCGGATTCGACGTAGACACGAACATTGTGACAATCTTTTCGCGCGACGCACGCGATTTGCCCCTGCCGCGGATGACCAAAACGGAAGTTGCGCAGCGGATTCTCGACGAAGTATTGCGGCTGCGCGGCGTGCTTCGCAGCAAACCCGCTTCCCACCGCGCCGGCGACTGAACCCATCATGCCCGAACGTTTCCCCGCATCGTTACAGCAGAAAATCGAAGACCGCCTCCGCTACTACGAAGACCTGGGTATCCGATTGTTCTACACGGATCGCGGCCCGGGCGGCGCGAACTTTGCGGCATCGCAAGAGGCTGTTTCCACTCCGTTGCCCACCCCTATTTCTGAGGAGACCGCCTTGCCGAAGACCATGCCGAAGCCCGCGCCTGCAAAGATCGCTTCCGTGGCGGCGCATCCTCCTTTGGTCGTGCCTCCCCCTGTTCCCTCACTTTTTGAAACTAGTGAGAAATTGAAGGATGAGACGCTGCTGAAGATCCGCGAAGACCTGGGCGAATGCACTCGCTGCAAGCTGCATAAGGGCCGCAACAAAATTGTGTTCGGAGATGGAAACCCCAGGGCGGAACTCGTTTTCGTCGGGGAAGGCCCCGGTGCGGATGAAGACGCGCAGGGCTTGCCGTTTGTCGGACGCGCGGGAAAACTTTTGACGCAGATGATCGAGGCTATGGGCCTGCAGCGTAAGGACGTGTACATCTGCAACGTGGTGAAATGCCGGCCGCCGGAAAATCGCGCGCCGGAGCCGGACGAGGTCGCGGCCTGCTCGCCGTTCCTGATCCGGCAGATCGATTCGATTCATCCCAAAGTGATCGTTTGCCTTGGCGCCACCGCCGCGAAAACGATTCTCAACACCACGCGCGGCATCTCGCAGTTCCGCGGTGAATGGCTCGAATGGCGGGGCCACAAGCTGATGGCCACGTATCACCCCGCGTATCTGCTGCGGAACCCTCCCGCGAAAGCCGACGTTTGGAAGGACCTGCAGAAAGTCATGGCCGAGCTTGGCCTGCAGTTGCCCAAAAAATCCAAGTCCTGAATCGTATTGCCCACAAGAATGATTCCATAAGTCCTGGAAAAATCCGGCCAAGTGTCATCCTGAGGCTATCCGACGAGGATAGCCGAAGGACCTCAGCGCTGGCGGGTACGCGTGATTTAAGTTGAGATCCTTCGGGGCGCAAAAAGCGCGCCGCTCAGGATGACAACTGTCTTTTTGAAGGATGATTATATGCAAAACCCAATTTGAGAAAGGTGTGAGAGCATCCTACCATGGGAATTCTTTTAGGCCTGGCCACCGCGCTCTCTTGGGGATCCGCGGACTTATTTGCACGGTTCGCCACTCGCCGGATCGGCACATTCCGAACCATGTTGTACATGCAGATGTGCGGATTCTGCTTGGTAACGCTGGCGATGCCGCGCCTCGGAGGCTGGGGACATCTCTTCGATGGCTCTGGCTGGCAGCCGTGGGCTTGGGGCATCCTCGCCGGCGTTCTGAACACGTTTTCGACGCTGGCGCTCTATCGCTCGTTTGAAATTGGAAAGCTGTCGATTGTTGCGCCGATTTCCGCGTGCTATCCGGTGCTGACGATGGTGCTTTCGGCATTCACCGGGGAGCGGCTAACACCGTTGCGCCTGGGCGGCCTGGCGCTGACGATTGCGGGGGTGGTAGTGGTGGCGCGCGGCGAGCAGGAGCCGAGCGACGCGAATACAATCGACGAGCAGATGCAGCCGGCAAAGAAGCGGTTGGGGGTGAATTGGGCGATCTTCTCCGCTGCTTGTTTCGGGGTAATGTTCTGGCTGCTTGGATTGCGAGTGGTACCGCTGCTTGGGAGCGCGCCCTCGGTGTGGATTATTCGCCTGACGAGTGCTCTGACCACGGCGCTGGTGATGCTGCTCGCGGGACAATCGCGGGCGCTCCCCCCGCGGCGCGATATGCCGATGCTTCTCGGCGTGGGCATGCTCGACACTTGCGCCTACGTTTTCAATAACTACGGCATGGCGCATGAACAGACATCGGTGGTCAGCGTGCTCGCATCCCTCTACGGGGCTGTAACCGTCGCTTTGGCTGCGCTGCTGCTGCGCGAAAAAGTCACCGCGTCCCAGTGGCTCGGCATCGTCGCGATTTTCATCGGGATCATTCTGATCAGCCGCTGACGCGAGCAGCACCTTGTGGAACAGTCACTCTTGACTGTGATCGTCGCCCTGTTTCCAAGTTCCGGGATTTTTTGCGTGCCTCGCGCTGCTGCTACACTACCCACGGCATGTCCGCTTCCTTCTGCAACGTCGCGCTTCCGGTTCCGCTCCGCAACACATTCACTTATGCCATACCCAAAGAGCTGTGCGCTCAGGTGCAGCCCGGTTCCCGCGTGCTGGTGCCTTTCCGAAAGAAATCTCTGGTTGGAGTTGTAGTCGAACTGGCGGAGGTGGCGCCGGCGAATACGAGGATCCGCGAACTCACGAAAGTTCTCGACCTGGTTCCCGCGTTGACGCCGAAGCTGATCGAGTTGGCCCACTGGATTGCCGGCTACTATCTGGCGCCCATCGGTGAAGTGTTTCGGGCGATGCTGCCACCGGTCACGGAACTGACGGCGCGGCGGCAAATTGTGTTAACGGATGTGGGAAAAGCGCTCGCCACTGAATTGAAACAGGGAAACTTTCTGACCGAGTTGTCGGGGAGCGAAGCCGAATTCCTGCAGAAGCTACTTGTGAAGAAGGGCGTCCTGCAGTTCACTTCACATCCGAAGCTTGGAATCGAACTGAATGCACTGCAGCGGCTGCAGCGGCGCGGCTACATCCAAATCCAGGAGACGGTGCAGGGCCGCAAGCGCAAAGTCCACAACGTGATCGCTTGGAAGGGCAGGGAAGGTGAAGCGCAGAATCAACTTGCCGAAAAAGAAGCGCGTATCCGTGCGCTGCTCGAAACAGAGCGCGGTCCATTGCCCCTGCCGCAGTTGCTGAAGCTTGCGGGTGTTTCGCGGGCGCTGATCGAACGCATGCTGCGCGATGAATTGCTGGAAAGTTGGGAAGAGGCGATCGACCCGGCCGAAGACCCGTTCGACCTTGGCTATGCGCCACCCGCGCACACTCTGAACGAATCGCAGGAGCGGGCATTTGGCGCAATTCGCGCGCGGTTCGAGCTTGGCGAGTTTGGTGTGCAGTTGATTCACGGCGTCACCGGGAGCGGGAAGACGGAGGTGTACCTGCGCAGCGTGCAGGAGACGCTAGCGCGCGGGAAGACAGCGATCGTGCTGGTGCCGGAGATTGCGCTGACGCTCTGGATCGGGCGGCAATGCCGGGCGTGGTTTGGCGCGCATTTTGAGGGCGTCGCCGTGCTTCATTCGGCGCTCAGCGAGGTGGAGCGAGCACGCGAATGGTGGCGCGTGCGAAATGGACAGGCGCGCGTTGTGGTTGGCACCCGCTCGGCGGTATTTGCGCCGCTCGAAAACCTCGGCCTCGTGATTGTCGACGAAGAGCAGGAAAACAGCTTCAAGCAGGAAGAAACGCCGCGGTACCACGGCCGCGACGTCGCGATCGTTCGGGCGAAACTCGAAAATGCCGTCGCGCTGCTGGGTTCCGCAACCCCGGCCCTCGAGACCTATCACAATGCCACCAGCGGCAAGTACGAACTGCTAACCATGGCGTCGCGCGTGGAAAATCGCTCGCTGGCAGCGGTGGAGATTGTGGACCTGCGCACCGAATTCCAGCAGACGCATCAGACCAGCCCGATTTCGAAGATTCTGCACGACGGCATCGCTGAATGCCTTTCGTTCAACACTCAGGCGCTGATTCTGATCAACCGCCGCGGCTACTCGTGGTCGGTGCTGTGCCGGAGTTGCGGCGCCTCCGTGCAGTGCGCCAATTGCAGCATCTCGATGACCCACCACAAAAGCCGTAACCGCCTGGAATGCCACTACTGCGGGTTCGTCCAGGCGGTGCCGAAGACCTGTCCGAAATGTGATTCGAAGTACGTTTATTTTTTTGGCGAAGGCTCGGAGCACCTTGAAGAGCGCTTGCGCAAGGAATTTCCCGGCGCACGAATCGCGCGGCTGGACCGCGATGCTGTCCGCACCAAGCAGCAATATCAGGAAACGCTGGGCGCGTTTGCCGGCGGCGCGCTGGACATTCTTGTCGGCACGCAAATGCTCGCAAAGGGCCACGATTTCCAACGCGTCACGCTGGTCGGTGTGATTTCCGCGGATTCCTCGCTGACGCTTCCTGACTTTCGTGCCGCAGAGCGAACTTTTCAACTTCTAACGCAAGTGGCCGGGCGCGCGGGCCGCGGGGAACTTCCCGGACGCGTGCTCATCCAAACCTACTATCCCGAGCACTACGCGATTCAGGACGCGGTCCGCCAGGACTATCTTTCCTTCTACGAACGCGAACTGCACTTCCGCCGGATGATGGCCTATCCGCCCTTCACCTCGCTGGCCAACGTAATCGTGCGCGATACGAACCTGGAAAATGCAATTCGCTGGTCGCGCCGGCTTTCGGGATATTTTTCGCCGTCGGACGGAAAGGGAATCCGGATTCTGGGGCCAGCTTCCGCGCCGCTCGCACGCCTCAAGAAAGAGCATCGTTTCCAGTTTCTGCTTAAATCACCGAAACGCTCGGTTATAACCAAACTTCTCACTGGAGCACTCTCTTTCTGCGATACCAACGAAATCCCACAGACCGCCGTTCTGGTGGATATGGACCCACTCTCGTTGTTGTAGTCTCGCCGCGGAGTCTGATGTGCCGGTCGCTCCCATAGGCCCGGCAGAGGGCCCTCCATTCGAATGCAACCTCCAAAAACCACGTTTTTGTTGGGCTTTCTTCAAAAATGTCGGCGCGCCGACATGAAATCCCACCGGCAGCCCTTCCCCCTATCAGGCCTGGAGCACCCTTCGTTGCATGCCAAAATGGCGTCGGGATTCATACCGGAGGCTGGCGACGCAGAGGGTAGTCTCCCGCTACAATCCGAGTGCTGGGGAAATTGCTGTTTTCGAACTGAGGACCATCATGGAACAAACGCTACAGCAGACAACTGCACTTCTCGGCCGTACCCCCGCCTCTCTCAATGCATTTTTGCGCGAGTTGCCGGATTCGTTGACACACCAGAATGAAGGAGGCGACACGTGGAGTCCCTATGACATCGTCGGCCACCTCGTTTACGCCGAGCGCACCGATTGGATGCCGCGCGTGAAAATGATTCTGGAATTCGGCGAGACTCGGGCGTTTGAGAAATTTGACCGTTTGGGACAGGTAAGAGAGAGCCAGGGCAAATCGCTCGGGCAATTGCTGGATGAATTTGTTCGGGTCCGCGCGGAGAACTTGAACGAATTACGCGCGTTGAATTTACAGAACGAAGACCTCAACCGGCGCGGGCGGCATCCCTCGCTTGGCGTCGTCACGTTGTCCCAGTTGCCGGCAACCTGGGCCACGCACGATTTGACCCATCTCCATCAACTCTCAAGAACTATGGCCCACCAGTACCGCGATGCCGTCGGCCCGTGGAGCGCATATCTGGGTGTGCTGAAATGCGCCGGCCACAGTTCGTCTTAGCGAATCACCGAACTTCGCGGCGGCTCCAGAAAAAATAGCCGGGCAGGCCGAGGAGCATTAACGCGATCGCGACCAGCAGAAACGTGAATTCTTGCGGATCTTTCACCGCGGCGTAAATTGCATTCCCCACGATGGCCAGCGCTGCAAGCACGAAGAGCAGTGGGGTGAACGGATAGCCGGGAACACGAAAGGGGATTGGTTTTCCAGCGTTCGCCCGGCGAATCGGAAAAATGCTTGCCGCGCCGAGCCCATAAAAAATCCAACCGATGAAAATTGCGCCGCCGGCCAGTTTCGCGAATCCCGCCGCGGATGCCAGCACGCACGACCACGCCCCCAGCGCCAGGATGGCCGCCGCGGGCGTGCCGAAGCGTGGATCGACTTCCGCAAGTTTCTTGAAAAACAGATTGTCGTTAGCCATGGCAAAGAAAACGCGCGGCGCGGTCAGCATGACGCTGTTCGTGGAGCTGAACGTGGAGATCAGAATCATGGCCGCGACGAGTTTGCCTGCCCATGGACCGAGCACTGCGCGGGCCGCGGTGGCGGCGATCGCGTCGCTTGCAGCGGCCCCCGTTGGGCCCAGTGCCACCAGATAGGCCACCACTGCGAACAGATAAAGACCAATCAAAATCAAGGAGCCGAACAGAAAGGTTCGCGGAAAACAGCGCTGGGGGTTCAGCACTTCGCCGGCGCTGTAGGTTCCAAACTGCCAGCCTTCATAGGCCCACAGCACGGTGATCATCGCCAGTCCGACTCCAGAAAAAAGCGCGTATCCGCTTTGAGAACTGCCGAGCGCGGCGGGAATCCCGGCTGTGTGCGTTCCTTTTGAAAAGCCCAGGACCAGCAGGACGCTGCCGAGAACGACGATGAGCCCGACTTTGATGATCGTCGTAACGTTTTGGAGGTCGGAGCTTTTTCGCGTCCCCCAGACGTTGACGCCGGTGACGACGGCGATCATGAGAATGGTGACCTGCGCTGCGCCTAGAGGCGAGAGGGGGATGATCTCCTGCAGGTAAGTGGTGAACGCGTGCGCCAGTGCGGCAATCGTCGCGCTGGCAATCACCAGAAACAAGCACCAGCCATACAGGAACGCGGGTAGCCGCCCAAACCCGTCGCGGATGTAACAATACAATCCGCCCGCTTCGGGATTCGCCGCGGCAAGCTCGGCATACGTCAACGCCCCCAGGAGCGACAAGAATCCGCCGAAGAGCCACACCAGCAGCGACCATCCGACCGAGCCGCCGACTTGCCGTTGAATCAACCCAGGCGTGAGAAAGATTCCGGAACCGATCACCGAGCCGACGAACAGCAAAAGCAAATCCCGCTCCCGCAAGCTACGGGTCAGCTCCTTCTTGGTTGTGGTGGGCATCTGCCGCTACTTTACAGCAATCTTTCGACGGGATATGGCATGAAGCAAAGGATGAACACCGCGAACGACACCACCGCCGCGAATCGCCGGTTGGGATCAAGCGGCGTGGGATCGTAGATCGGCGCCATGCGCACGAACTGCAGTCCGAAGAGAATCAGCGCCCAGATCCACCAGCCCTGCCATTGAAAATAGCCGAGCGGCACCAGCGCGAGGGGCAGCGAAAGTGAAATCCAGCGGTGAAGTTGCGGGCTGACGGAGCGCACGATGTGGCCGCCGTCGAGTTGGCCCACGGGAAGAAGATTAAGCGCCGTGGCAAACATGCCGACCCACGCAGCGCGTCCCACAGGATGCAGAAGCAAATCCGTCGCGTGGGCATTTGGCTGAAACGTCGCGGTCACCAGGCGCAGAATCAGCGGCACCCCGAAAACGAGGTCCGCATTATTATCGGCGGCCAGTGCGGGAATCACTTTTGCGTGAATCACTCCGTAAGACATCGCCGGAAGCGCCACCAGAAAGCCGACAAGCGGGCCAGAAGCTCCGACATCAAAGAGCGCGCGCATGGAACGAATCGGCGAACGAATCAAAATAAATGCCCCGAACGTGCCGATCAACGTGGGTGCGGGAATGAAATACGGATAGCTGGCTCGGATGTGATGATGGCGGCAGGCGAAGTAATGTCCCAGCTCATGCGCCAGCAGAATTCCCAGCAACGTCAACGCGAACGGAAGGCCCGCCAACAGCGCCGCAGGATTGCGATAGAGCAGCCGGAACGTCTGTAGGAACGCATCGAGTGAGGCGGCCTGGTTGTGCGCGTAGGCTGCGGCAAAATGCGTGCCGGCAATCAGAGAGGTGACCAGCGTCAGCAGAAACAATCCCGATGAGAGCACCAGCGAGCGGGTGGTCGGATGCGGCTGCTCCGCGGCGTAATACCTGCCTTGCGGCGGCCGGCCCGGCCACGCCGGCACATCCAGAAATGAGGGAGCGCTCCGTTCTGATTCCGGTGGGGTCACAATAAATTATTTGGTTTGGGTTGCGGCGTTGCCTTCAAGTCCCTGGAGTTCTTTACCGGGCTTGAAGCGGACCGCTTTCCCCGGAGGGATACTGACTTCTTCGCCGGTGCGGGGATTGCGCCCGATGCCGGTCTTCCTGGGCTTCACGCTGAACACGCCGAACTTGCGCAGTTCAATGCGCTGCCCGCGCCCCATGGCGTTCTTCAGAGACTCAAAGACCGTCTCCACGGCTTGCTCCGCTTTGGTGCGGCTGATGTTTGTCTTGCCTACGACGGCATTCACAATGTCTAGCTTAATCACACCGTCCTCCCGCTCTATGTGGCCCGATGCTAGAGGCTAAGGCCCGGGTTGTCAAGAAGTTCCGCCTCATCTACACTTTAACCTTTTGCGAGCCTACTTCCCAAGTTTTCTGTCAGGAGGATTGGATGTCCGTAAAGCCAGACCGTTGGATTCGCCGCATGGCGCTGGAGCACAAAATGATCGAGCCGTTCACCGACCGGCAGGTTCGGGAAGGAGTGATCAGCTATGGCGTGTCCTCGTACGGATACGACATCCGGGTGGCCGACGAGTTCCGAATCTTCACCAACGTGAATTCCACGATTGTGGATCCGAAGAATTTCGATCCGCGTTCGCTGGTGGAATTTAAGGGCGATGTTTGCCTGGTGCCCCCGAATTCATTCGCGCTGGCCCGCTCGATTGAATACTTCCGCATCCCGCGGAACGTGCTGACGATTTGCTTGGGAAAATCCACGTATGCGCGGTGCGGCATCATTGTAAACGTGACGCCGTTTGAGCCTGAATGGGAAGGCTTCGTGACTCTCGAAATCAGCAACACCACGCCGCTGCCCGCGCGCATTTATGCGAATGAAGGCTTGTGCCAGGTGCTGTTTTTTGAAAGCGACGAGGATTGCGAAATTAGCTACAAAGACAAGAAGGGGAAGTATCAAGCCCAGGGCGGAATTGTCTTGCCGCGCCTGTAATTTTGGACACGCATCCGCATTTTGTAGGGGCCGGGCTCGCACGGCCCTCTTTTTTTGTGAGCGCTAGAATTTTGATCTCAGCGTGAATTGGGAATTGGTGCCGTTAGTTTACGCCGTAAAAGCGGCAGCTTCGCTGCCGCACTCAAAAGCGCCGATCAGGCTTTGGAGATTGGTTCGGTTTCGGCGCTGGCGGAAAAACCCTGCAGGGGGTAGCCCAGGTCCCGCCAGGCATCGAGTCCGCCCTGGAGCGGCCGGATATGTCTTATGCCTTTATTTCTGAGGAGCAGCGCCACACGGGCGCTGGTGGCTTCGTTTGGTCAAGTACAGTAGAGAATGACTTCGCGGTCGCGCGGCAGCCTTTCATCGGTTACCTGCAATTCGCCAGCGTCCATCCGAAAAGCGCCGGGAATCGTTTCCGGGTCGGCTTCGAAATCCACGGAGTGGCGCAGGTCTACGATCGTAAGAATCTCGCCAGCGTCTAGCTTTACCTTCAGCTCTTCCGGGCTGATGCGGGAAATTCTCAATTCACGCAGGAATCTCTGGCGTGCTACGAACTTGTAGGCCACGTAGAAGACCAACACGCCGACCAGCAAAACCATCAATCCGCTGCCGAGTTGCTGCGCTTTCAGGGCGATGAGTTCGATCTGGCCGCTGAAGATGTACCCGATGCCCAGGTAGGTTCCGGCCCAAAAAATTGCTCCTAACGCATCGAACGCCAGGAACCTGCGGAATTTCATGTGGAAGATGCCGGCAAGAGGGGTGGCGACGGTATTGAGGCCCGGCAGGAACTTGGCCACCAGCAGGGATTTTGCGCCCTGCTTCTCAAAGAGACCTTCGGTGCGGCGCACGCAGGAATCGGGTTCCAGCGAAATCCTGCAGAGCCAATGCAGAATGCGGATGCCTTTCCTTTTACCGAGTTGGTACCAGATCGTATCCGCGGAAACCGCGGCCAAAGTGCAGAGCATCAGGGACACGCCGAAACTAAGACGATGCACACCGCCTAAAGCGCCAGCGGCCAAAAGCAAAGGGATGGATGGAAGAGGGAGGCCAGCCTGCTCCAGAAACACCCAAACCAAAAGCACAAGGTACCCGTGGTTCACAAGGAATTCGAGCGTGCTGTGCATGCTAGGCTGTTTCCTCTATGAAATTTTAACAAAACCGGCTTACTTGTGGAGAAAAGTTGCCGCCTTTCCCCAATGCCCGCCCATGACGAACGAATCCAGCGGTTTTCGCTCGCGCGGGGCCAGTTCGCGCTCCCGCAGCTTCTCGGGCAAAGAATCCGGATGACCTGGGTAGCCGATGGTGAAGGCTGCGATAGGCTCCCACCCACTGGGGATTTCAAAAAGTTCGATGGCCTTGTGCGGATCGAACCCCGCCATTTGATGCACGAAGAGGCCCCGAGAGGTAGCTTCGGCGGAAAGATTGGCGACCGCCGCGCCCGTGTCGTAAAAGGCGTTGCGATTGGGTTTGCCCGTCTTGGCAAAAGCCATTTCAGAGACGGCGATCGCCAGCACCGGAGCGTGCTTCGCCCAGCCCTGGTTGAACTCAACCAGCGTGCTGACCATTCTTTCGTGATTTTCTTTGTCGTCGGCCGTGGTGACGAGGAAGGCCCATGGCTGCTCATTGCTGCTGGAAGCGGCCCAACGGGCCGCTTCAAACAAGCTGCGCAAAACATCGGCTGGAACGGGCTCCTTGGAAAAGGCGCGTGGGCTCCAACGCTTTTGGATCAATTCGTGAACTGGATGGTGGGTGGGCGCCGGATTGTGCATTTTGAACTCCTCAATGAATCTCGGTGACTTTCAGAAAGCTGCGGGCGGCAAATTCGCTGCCCGCAACTTTCTGCCTAGATTCTGGTATCTTCGACCCGATTACTTTCCCTGCGGGGGAATGATCATTTCCACGTCGAGTGTGATAGTCACATCGTCGCCGACGACCACGCCGCCGCTGTCGAGTTTCTGGTTCCACGCCACACCGAACTCCTGCCGATTAATCCTGGTGGATGCGGAAGCCGCGGTGCGCTGCAAGCCCCAGGGATCCTTGATGGGAGGCTTGGGAACAGATGCGGTCAGGACGGCGCTCTTGGTGACCCCTCGAATGGTCAGGTCGCCGGTGATTTTCAAGCTGCCATCGTTGTTGCGTTCAATCCTGGTGGATTGAAAAGTGATCGTTGGATACTTGGCGACGTCAAAGAAGGCTTCGCTCTTGAGGTGCTTGTCGCGATCCGGTTCGCGGGTATCGAGGGTGGTGGCGTCGATGGTGACGTTGACTACAGATTTGGAAACATCGCTGTCGTCCACGACGACGGTTCCGGTGACGCCGTGAAATTCGCCGCGCACGGTCGAAATCATCAAGTGGGTGACGCCGAATCCGGCGCTGGAGTGCCGGGGATCGATCTGGTACGTCGTGGTTCCGGCAGCCGCGGGCAGCGCAAGCGCCGCCGCAAGACCTGCCAACATCCCTGCTTTTGCAAATGGCCCGTTCATTGTGGCTTCTCCTTTTTCTTTATCTTGTTTGATGCTCTTGCCGAAATTTGAGTATTGGATGCGTACGTGCCTATTTCGGTCTGTACGCAACAACTTCGGTAAGAAGATCCATCAAAGTTTTCAATCGCGCGGAAGTCATGTGAGCAAACTGGCCCTTGTGGAGTTCGCGGATGGGTGCATCCATTCTCTTCAGCAGCTTCAGGCCATCGTCGGTGATTCGTGCTTTTACCACCCGGCGGTCTTCTTTCTGGCGCTCGCGTGAGATTAAGGCCCGCTTTTCCATGCGATCGAGCAGGCGGGTCATGTCCGGGTCGCGGGAGATCATGCGTTCGCCGATGGCGTTGCACGGGAGGCCCTCGGGGCCCGCGCCGCGCAGGATGCGGAGAACGTTGTATTGGGCGGAAGTTACCCCGTTGGCCTTCATTAATTGATCGCCCTGGGAGGCCAGGGAATCGGCGGCCCGAAGCAGAACGACGAAGATCTGGTCTTCGAGGGGAATAGTGAGGGGAGAGTTGGGTTTGGTCCGTAAGCTCATGGGAAGATAATAGTCGTGTAAACGACTATTGTCAAGAGGAAAAATGGAACCCTCGGCAACGGCTCTCCTGCGGAGACGCGCCGCAGGAAAAGCGCCCGCCGCGGACGGCGGCCGCTACAAAGGCGTGAAAAATGGAAGCGGCCGAGGCGGTCCCGCCGTCACAAACTGGAAACTCCGCAAACCTTCTGGGTCATGGCTTGGCTACCGGACGCAGGTGGACTTCGCTGATGAAGCTTTGCGGGCCTTGCGTGGCTACCATTCCTACCGCATGGGCGACGTCTTCCGCCGTCAGCACCTTGCTTGGGTCTTTTGGGCCCCGGCCGCGGAAATCCGTCGCCACGCTTCCCGGACAGATGACGCTCACGCGAATGCCGTGGGCGCGCAGGTCTTCGGCCATGCAACCGGAGAGCCCCTGAAGTCCCCATTTCGATGCGCAGTAGATTCCGCCGCCCGCAAATGTATTTTTTCCGGCCAGCGAACTGATATTGATGATGTCTCCGCCGCGGCGCTGGATCATTCCCGGAATCACGGCGCGCGAGACAAAAAACACGCTCTTCAAATTCGTGTTCATCACCCGGTCCCACTCGGCTTCGCTTTTTTCCTGGATGGCGCCGAAGCCGCCGCCGCCCGTTCCCGCGTTGTTGACGAGGATCGTAATCCCACCGAACTGTTTTTCTGTCGCGTCAACAAGCTCGCGGATCTCTGCCTCCTTCGTTACATCCGCGCGGCGCGCCAGAACTTTCGCGCCGGCCGCCTCCAATTCGCGTGACGCCAGTATTAATATTTCTTCATCTCTTCCGCAGATGGCGATTGCCGCTCCCAGCGCGGCCAACCGTCCAGCGATCGCCTTTCCGATACCGCGGCTGCCGCCCGTGATCAAAGCCACGCCGCCCTGCAAAGGTTTTCCTAATGGGTTTGTACTATTTGCCGCGCTTATGTTGCCCATTTGTATTCCTCCTCGCCTAAGCCACTCTTTTTATGCGAAACTCATCTTATCTCGTTAGGATGCCACCCCAATGAGAATGCCTCGGAGATACGCCGGGGCCCGGGTTTTTGAAACACTCCGCGCAGGACCTAAGCCCTCCGGGTTTTAAAGGTGCAGATCCCGGCTTGCGGTTGGAGAGTGGCTGCACCTATAATTCCAACGTTCCGAAAGAGCACTTCTGGTCCGCAGGGAATGACAGCAGTTCCGTCAGCGGCATTGCCTCTGGCGAGTTACGCAATTTTACATTCATGTATGGAGCGAGGAGATAAGGGATGAGAGCAATTCGTTGGATGGCAAGCCTTCTGCTTCTTGCGGCGATTTTCCTGAGTTGTTCACCGTCTGCCCCGGCGCAGGACGCGGCCGCAGCGGGCGCCGCCCAGCCGAAGTACACGATGGCGGAGTACAATTCCTATCAGGCTGCCGCCGCTGAGAAAAATCCCGCCGCCCAGATCAAACTGCTTGATGATTTTGTAGCCAAATATCCGGCGTCCGCGCTCCTGAATTATATTTATCCGCTCTATTACAAGAACTATTACGCACAGAAGAATTACCCGAAGGCCATCGAGTACGCGGATAAGGCGATCGCGATGGGCGACAAGATCAGCCCGGCGGAGCGCTACGACGCGCACTATGTCCGCGCCTATGCCTTCAACGCAGTTCAGACTCCCGACCCGGAGTCTGCCAAGGCCGCGCGTGCCGCTGCCCTGGCTGGACTGAAGGTGCTGGACCAGCTTCCGAAGCCGGACGGCGTGGACGAGAAGACGTTTGCCGACCAGAAGAAGCAGTCGCTGATCGTGTTCAACGGCACTGCGGCAACCGCCGGTATGGCAGCGAAGGATTACGCGGGCGCGATTGAATCTTATAAGGCTGTGCTGGGTCTCGCTCCGGACGACCTGGTCTCCAATTACAAGCTGGGCCAGGCGTATATGGCCATCGCGCCTCCGCAGCAGCTTGATGCGATCTGGTACTTTGCGCGCGCGGCCACTTCCAAGAGCGCCAACGAGCAGCAGTCCAAATCGGTGAAGGCTTACATTCGCAAGGTGATCGCGAATTACCAGGGTGGAACCGTTTGCGACACTTTGACCGATGCAGAGATGAACGAACTGCTGCAACTTGCGCCGAACTCCGTGGATCGCCCGGCGAGCTACAAACTGGTCAGCTCCGCTGACCTCGACGTGGCGCGCAAGGATATGACGATTGCAACCGTGGTTACCGACCTGAAAGCCGGCGGTGACAAAGCAAAGTTGACGTGGACGGCGGCCTGCGGCCTGGAATTTCCGGACGTTCCGGGGAAGCTGATTGAAAATACCGCGGCAACCGATACTGTCGAGTTGAAGACCGCGTTTGTCACCAGCGATGCAGAGTTTGAAGCGGCCACTACTCCGAACATGGACGTGATCATCAAGAAGACCGATCAGCCGGAAGCCGCCAAGTTGGAGAAGGGCAACCCTGTACGTTTCACCGGCACGCTGCAATCCTACGATCCCGATCCGGCGTTTATGCTGCACTGGGACAAGGCCAAGGTGAATGCGGAAGACCTGCCGAAGGCGGGTCCGGCGAAAAAACCTGTGGCGCGGAAGCCTGCACCTAAGAAGCCTGGGAACTAATTACTACGGATAAAAAGGCGCGATTTATCGTGCCCCTACAAAGAGGAACGGCCCCGACTGATGAGTTCGGGGCCGTTCTTATTTTGGAGTGCGGCAGCCGGAGCTGCCGCTTTTACGGATTCACAAATTTAAGGCCGATGCGAGAACGAGACTCCGTCTCCCCACCTCAGCGCCCCTTCCGTCGCCGGTGGTCCAGCTTGTACTCGGTCATCTTTCTGCTCAGTGTGTTGCGATGAATCCCCAAAAGTTCCGCTGCCCGGCACTGATTGCCGTTGGTTCGCTCCAGAACCCGTTTGATGAAGCGTTTTTCGAATTCCCCGACGGCTTCATCGAACAGAATCCCGCGCTCCACCATCTGTCCCACAAGGCCTTCCAGTTGATCTCTCACGTCCGCACTCTCCGCGCCTGCGAATTTTCTTAGGTGGCCGGCTTACGCGTCCAACTCGCGCCCGACCAGGATGCGATAGGCTTCCCGGTACTTGGCACGCGTTGCCGCAACCACGTCGGGGGACAGGGTGGGTCCCGGCGGCGTCTTCGGCCACCGGATCCGTTCGAGGTAGTCGCGCACAAACTGCTTGTCAAAAGAAGGCTGGGGGCCGCCGGGCTTGTATTCTGCGGCGGGCCAGAAGCGCGAAGAGTCGGGCGTCAGCGCTTCATCGATCCAGATCAGTTCGCCGTTCAGAAGCCCAAATTCAAATTTGGTATCGGCAAGAAGAATGCCGCGTGGCTCGGCGTAGGCGGCGGCGCGACGGTAGATTTTCAGCGTGGTGTCACGGACTTTCTCCGCCAGATCCTGTCCGAGCAGTTCAGCGGCGCGCGCGAAGGAAATATTTTCATCGTGGCCGGTGGCGGCTTTGGTTGCCGGAGTGAAGATTACTTCCGGTAGTTTTTCGGACTCACGCAGTCCCGGAGGAAGCGCGATGCCGCAGACCGTGCCGCTGGCCTGGTATTCCTTCCAGCCGGAGCCGGATAAATAGCCGCGGGCGACACACTCAATGGGAAGCGGCTTCGTTTTTTTCACGACCATGGAGCGGCCGGCCAAATCATCGTTGAATTTGTCAAACGGGACAGGAAAATCCGTCGCGCTAAGAACGTGATTCGGGAGGACGTCCTTCAAGAGATCGAACCAGAAGAGAGAAAGTTGCGTAAGGACACGCCCTTTGTCGGGAATGGGCGTGGGCATGACGACGTCGAAGGCGGAGAGGCGGTCGGTGGCGACAAGCAGCAGGCGATCACCTAAATCATAGATGTCGCGCACCTTGCCCCGCGCCAACGGCGCGATACCCGGAAAATCTGTCTCTCGAATGACTTTTGGTGCAGGACTTGCGTTCACGACACTGTAGCCCCTGATAAAGTGTCCAGCATTCTATCCCACCGTTCGCCGATGTCAATGCGACCCGAAGACAATTCGGGCGAAGAAATGCTTCTGGCAGGTATTGTTTCTTTTAATGAAAAAATGGGGCGAAAGATATTCGCCCCGTGGACCTCAATCTTATTTTTTGCTAAGCCGCGGTGGCGGCTCGACGTTTTGGCGTGTGCTCGGCGTCCCCTTCCCACCTGACGCTGACGAGTTTCGAGACGCCGGGTTCCTGCATGGTGACGCCATAGAGGACGCTGCCGGTTTCCATGGTCTTGCGGTTGTGGGTGACGACGATGAACTGGGTCTGCGCGCTCATGTCGGCAATGAGTCTTGTGAAGCGGCCCACGTTGGCTTCGTCGAGCGGAGCGTCGACTTCGTCGAGGATGCAGAAGGGGCTCGGCTGATATTTGAAGATAGCGATGAGCAGCGCGAGCGCGGTCATCGCTTTTTCGCCGCCGGAGAGGAGCAGCACGTTTTGCAGGCGCTTCCCCGGAGGCGAGGCCACGATGTCGATGCCAGCATCGCCGGAACTGTCTACCTCCGTCAGGCGCATTTCCGCTGTGCCGCCGCCGAAAATAGTGTGGAAGGCGGTGGTGAAGTTGGTGTTGATGGCGGCGAAAGCCTGCTCGAAGCGATCCTTTGTGATCAGGTCGAGTTCCTTGATGGCCTGCTGGGTGTCGGTGATGGATTGCAGCAGGTCGTCGCGCTCGCGGGTCAGGAAAGTGAATCGCAGTTCGCACTCGTTGTACTCTTCGAGGGCCATCATATTGACCGCGCCCATGTTTTCGATTTTCTGTTTCATCTCGCGGTAATTGGCTTCGGCGATGGCGAGTTCCTCTCCGGACATGAAAGCGGTTTCGGAAGCGATCAGGTCTTCCGGCTGGGCGTTGACTTCAGCCAGGCAGGTTTCGCGCAGGTGGGCGCGGTCGGAATCGTTGCGTGCTTTTTCGATTTCGAATTTGCCGCGGGCGTCACGCATTTCCTGGAGCGTTTGACGGGCCATGCGCAGGTGATCTTCGGCCTGGGTTACGTGGGTGCGGCCGGCGTCCCATTCCAGCTCGAGTTCCTTCTGTTTTTCGTCGAGGCGGATTTTTTCGGCGCGGAGGATGCCCAATTGTTGCGTCAGTTCTTCCGACTGGCGGGCCATCGCCGCGGTCTCTTCGTTGATGGACTCTTCTTGCTGCCGGAGCGCCAGTTCGCGGCGCTCGAGGTCCACGCGCTCTTCATCCAGGCGCTTGGCCATCGCTTCGGCCAGTCCGAGCCGCTCGTGCATCGCGGCAAATTCGGCCTTTGCCGCTGAGAGTTCATCCTGTTCGACTTGGACGGCGCCGCGTAGTTGAGCCACCTCGGCGGTGAGACGTGTACCTTCCGCTTCCGCCTCAGAGCGTGATTTTGCCGCCGCTTCGTGTTGGAGTTTTGCCTGTGCCGCACGTTGCTGCACGGATTCGATTTCGCGGCGGACGCGCGTCAGTTCGCCCTGGCAGACGGTGAGGTCGAGGCCGAGGCGAGCGAGTTCGCTTTGCGATTGCTCGTGGCGGTGCTTGGTTGCGAAAAGGTTGCGTTCGGCTTCGCGCTGCTGCCCGGTCAATTCTTCCTGCGCTTGCTCGCCGGCGCGGAGTTCCGCGGCAAGCGTTTCGAGTTCCGCGTGGCTGGCTGCCGCACGATGCTCCAGTTGCATCACTTCGGCGTCGAGGGCGCGGAGTTCGCGTTTCATGCCAAGCGGGCCGGCTTCATCGGGACGCCCGCCGGTGACCGTGCGGCCTTGATAGCAGGTGCCTTCCGTGGTGACGAAGGCGTATTGCGGATATTCGCGCGCGAGCTTTTCCGCGGCGGTGGCGCCATCGGTGAGATAGCCGGACCGGAGGCGGGGTAAGAATTGCTTTGCCGCGGGACCGAGCGGGTCGCGGAATTCCACGAGTTTATCGAGACGCGAGATTACGCCGTCTTCGGAACGGAAATGGACGATGGGCTCGTATTCGTCGAGTTTCAGGTTGCGCAATGAGTCCACGAAGAAGGTAGCGCGGCCACCGACTTCGTTGCGCAGAAGAGAAACGCCGGCGCGGGCGTGGTCGTAAGTTTCAACGACGACGTATTCGAGTTCGTCGCGCAGATATTGTTCGACAGCGGCTTCGTGCTGTTCCTGCACTTCGGCGTAATCCGCCAGCACGCCTACCGCGCGGAAGTCCTGCCCGCCGTGCCGTTCGTTGGCGGCGAAAAGTTTCTGGACGGCTTCGCCGGTGTAGGAGCGGTCGTTCAGAATTTGGGTCAAGGTGGAATGGCGCGCGCGGACCGCGGACAAGTTGTCGCGCAGGGAATCGGCTTCTTTTTGTGTTTTCTCGCGGACCTGCTTCAGTTCCGTTACTCGGGCCTGGATCTGCGTTGCCTGCTTCTGGAGTTCGCCGGCGTGGCTCATGGCATTTTGCCAGTCCTGCGCCGCGCGTTCCGCGTCATCGCGCACCTTGATGGAGCCTTCGAGCAAGGAGGCTTCGCGCTCTTCCTGTTTGCGCATCGATTCCGTCTGGTGAACCAGCGCTTCTTCGGCTTGCTTTTGTTCGCCGTGGAGTCGCAACAGGCTTTCGCCGGCTTGGGCAGCCGCTCGGCGCAGTGCGTCCATGCGGGCTTCGGCTTCGGAAATCTGCGCGGCTCGATGTGTGGCCTGTGCGGTGAGTTCTTCCACGCGCGCGCTGACGGTGATGGAGTCGCGGCGCGCGTTCTCGACGGCCTGGAGTTGCGCGGAGTTGCGCGTTGCCCATTCCGTGTGTTGCGCGGTCAGGGCGTTGCGCTCGAGAGTGATCTGTTCGTTGCGTCCGGCCAGCTCGGAACTGCGCGTTTGATTAAAGGTAATGCGGTTTTCAATGCGGTCGACTTCGAGCGCGGTGTGATTCAGCACGTTCTGATTCTGGCGAATTTCAGCATCCAGCGCATAGATGCGCTGGCTAAGACGATCCTGTTCGGCTTCCTGTTCGTGAATCATCTGTGCGTGCTGGGTCTCGGTGGCGGTCAGTTCGGCCAGGCGCGTTTGCACGCGGTCGGCTTCGGCATCCAGTTCGCGCGCTTTTCCGGCCAGCATCTGGCGGACGATCCCGCGCATCTGGTCGCGAATTTCGGCGTAGCGCCGCGCTTTTGCCGCCTGGCGTTTCAGGGAACCGAGTTGTTTTTCGACTTCGACGACGATGTCGTTCACGCGAGACAAATTCACCTTGGAGGATTCGAGTTTCGCTTCGCTCAGGCGCTTCTTGGTCTTGAATTTTGTTACCCCGGCGGCTTCCTCGATGATGGCGCGGCGCTCCATCGGTTTGGTGGCGAGGATTTGGCCGATGCGGCCCTGTTCGATGATGGCGTAAGAGTCCGGCCCGAGGCCGACGCCCATGAACATTTCCTGGATGTCGCGCAAACGGCCGACGCGGCCGTTGATCAGGTATTCGCTCTGGCCGCTGCGATAGAGGCGGCGGCTGACCACGACTTCGCCGGGTTTGGTCACCAGCGCAGGTTTTTCCGCCTTTTTCTTGCGCTTCAGTTTGAATCCGGATTCGGTCTGGCCCTCGGGCGTTGCGCCGCCGTCCGCGGGATTTTCACCGGCGGCTTCCGTGGCGGAGATCGCACCGTCAATCATTGCGTCCAGATTCTCTGCGGTACTCTGCGGATCCTCTGCGCCTTCTGCGGTTAAGTTTTTGGTTTCCTCTTCGGCGGCGCTCTCCAGCACAAAACGCGCGGCTTCGGCGAGTTCCGGATCTTCCATGGTGATGGTGACCTCCGCCAGGCCCATCGGTGGGCGCTTCGTGGTGCCGTTGAAGATGCAGTCGGCCATCCGCTCGGCGCGCAGAGACTTGTGGCTCTGCTCTCCCAGCACCCAGCTTATGGCGTCGACGACGTTCGATTTTCCGCAACCGTTTGGCCCGACGATGCAGGTGGTGCCGGTGCCGCTAAACGTGACGACGGTGCGTTCGCAGAACGACTTGAAGCCCACAATTTCGACTTTGCGCAGCTTGAGCAAGGTGTCCCCTCTTGTCGTAGCCTACTGCTTCGCGGCTCCGGGTCAATGGAACTTGGCCCGGTGTCCAGCCCCTGATGGCACGCTGCCGGACCAATACTCCTAGAACCCGGCCATTGTGTTCACGTTTCTGATAAACACACCACCAGCGCGAACGAAATCACCCAGGGTTTTTGGCGCGAAGAGAGACGACTTTCCTTTCCTCGGGAGGAGGAGTCTTCACGCAACGCTTCTGCCTGTAACAGACAGAAAGCACACACGTTTGGCAGGTTCTCGGTCAGAGGCCCAGCCGCCTGGCGCTAAGATGGCGGTACGGGAGAAAAGCGTATCACGCGAGTGGGGGTCTGTAAAGCACTACTCTACCTGTTGTGGCCTAATTCTTGGGACCACAATTTCCCCGTGTAGTGGGCCTCGTTCAACCGCCTGGCAACGACACGCAGCCGACGGTAATCCATCACCCAATGATCGTCCTGGAAGAGCCTGGGACGCAGTTCGCGGTCGATTTCGGCGAGCAGTTTCTCACGAACGGCATCGGGCAGACCTTCGACGAAGGCGCTGCCGAACATTTCGAGCCAGTTGCGGAGGCCGCGGACTCCGTCATCGAGCGGGGTGGGACGGTCGAAGAGAGTGGCGTGGGTGACCTCGAAGCCGTGTTTCTCCAGCAGGCCGGCGTATTCAGGGATGCCCGGGTAATACCACGGGTGAGGCGCCGGGCCAGTGAGCCCCAAGCCTTCCCAAGCGTGCCCGACGGCTTTCACGAGTTCATCAGTATTTCCTCTGCCGCCGAATTCGGCGACGAAGCGGCCGCCAGGGCGAAGCAATTTCTTGATGCCAGAAATCACCCGTTCGGGTTCCTTGATCCAGTGCAACGTGGCATTCGAAAAGACCGCGTCAAAAGTTTCATCGAGCGAGATTTCCCGCGCATCCATCACTTCGAATCGCAGCGCAGGATATTTTTCCTTGGCCTGGCGGATCATTTCCGGTGAGCGATCGACGCCCACGACATCCGCGCCGGTTTCCGCGATTTTGGCTGTCAGGTGGCCCGTGCCACAGCCGAGGTCCATGATGCGTTCGCCGGACTGTGCGTTCAGCAACTCCAGAACTCCCGCAGCAAGTTTCCAGACAAAAGAATGCTTGTCATCGTAGAGTCCCGCGTTCCACTTGGCCTTTTCCGCCATGCTAGGCTCCTCCCATTTCGAGGACGGCTCCCGTTTCCGTTACCAGGGTTTCGCCCTGCACCAATTTTACAATCGCACGGGCCAAGCTCGCATTGGATACAGGAAAAGTCCCGGAGCCGTCGGTCCTCGTGTAGGGCAATTCATGAACTCCAGGTGTGACACCCTCGATAGCGGCCTCGATGGGCGAGCCATCGTCCAGCTGGCCTGAAAAGTTCCACACGAGCTGCCCGCTCGACCGGGCGATTTTCATTTCCTTTATTTTTCGCAGCCGCCTTGGCTTTCCCTGGTGCCACAAGATGGCGTTTCGAAAGACCAGGCCGAGTGGCAAGTCATACACCAAAGCTTCCAGAGTGCTACCGCCACCATCGGACTGGGGAAAATAGGCGTGCATCCAGCGCCAATAGCTTCGGTGGCGGTAGCCGCAGTTGTGGCCTTGCACGCCGAATCCCAGTGGCTCGCCGGAGAATGTCTTTCCGTCGAAGTTAATCTCACCGGCAAAGGCGGCGTCGGAATTCGGCGAGCGGGAAAAGCCGATCCAGCCCTTATCGCTGAGCGTCGCACCAAAGTGCGAGTGGATGCCCAAGTTCCAGGAGAGGCTGTGGCCGTCCGCGTGAACATTCCCCCAGCAGCGGCCTTCTTCAATGCCGTTTTTAGCCGTACGGCAATGGAAGGGAACTTGTCCTCGCGCGCTCAAGTCCAATTGCTCCTCCGGCATTTCGACAATGAAAGTTTGCGGTGCGGCGCCGCGAGGAAACCACGTGGCCCATACCTGAAAATGCCGGCGAGGCGAATGTTCCGGTGCAATCTTAATGTTGTTCACAAACAAATAGCGGAACCACCATGCGCTGCTGCCGTCCGCCAGTCCGCACCGCACGAACCAGACTTCGTAGCGACGCCGCATGGCCGGCGTCGAGTAGACAGCGTTGAGTTTTGCGTGATCCAGAGGCAACTCCTGTGGCGGTGTTTCCTGTTATCTGATCGCTGATCGCCGTTAACCCCGCAGGGATAGCAGCGATCAGATAACAGCGATCAGGATGGAGGATAACGAACTTCGTTCACTTCGCGTTCTTCAAATATTTGTCAAACCACGCGACCATGCGCGTTTGCATGTCGACGCGGTGCTTGGCTTCCTGCAGGCCGTGGGGTTCGCGCGGGTAGACTACGAAATCCGTGGGCACGTTGTAGCGCTTCAGGCCGCGGTAAAGTTCCTGGCTCTGGCCGATCGGGTCGATTGGATCGGCTTCGCCCTGCAGGATGAGCGTAGGGGTCTTGGCGTTTTTCACATAAATGAAAGGCGAGCTGTTCAAAAATCGCTCGGGATGCTCATAGGGAGTTCCGAAAAACCACTCATCCTCCGCCGGCCCGTTTTCCGTGCCGAATTCGGAGATCAGGTTTGCCATGCCCGCGCCGGAGACCGCAGCCTTGAAGAGATCGGTTTGCGTCACGGCCCACTCCGCCATATATCCGCCGTAAGACCAGCCGCCGATGCCGAGGCGTTTGGGATCCGCGACTCCCTTCGTGACCAGATCTTCGACGCCCGACATCACATCCTTGAAATCGGCGCCGCCCCAATCGGCGCGATTCATCTCCAGAAATTTTTCGCCGTAGCCGATGGAACCGCGCACGTTGGGATACAGCACGGCGTACCCGCGAGCTACCAGCAACTGGCCCCAAATGTCCACGGAGTCGCGCCAGTTTGAGGTGGGTCCGCCGTGTACGAGGACAATGGCGGGAAGTTTCGATTTGCCATCGTAGCCCGCAGGCTTCAGCAACGCGGCATCAATTTCCAGGCCATCGAAAGACTTGTATTTGTAAAATTCCGGCGCAATGAATCCAAGCTGCTTCAACGAATCGTTCAGGTGCGTGACCTGCCGCGCCTGGCCTGCCGCTTCCTGCAGCCAGAGCTCTGGCGGCGCCACGCTGGTTTGTCCGACAAACGCAATTTCCCCGGCGGGCGACACATCAAATTCGCCCGGATTTGCCGGCGGATCCGGCAAATCTTTTCTTTCCCCCGTGCCGGAATACACTGCGAATTTACTTCGAAAACCCTCGGCATAAACAAGCGTCACGGAACCGTCTTTAGCCCAGTGGTAATTCCCGACCGGGCGGTCGAGGCTTGCGCCGGTGAGGTTGCGCGCCACCCCGCGTTCGGGCCCGATCAGCCAGAGATCGTGGGGATTCGGCCCGTCGTCGCGCGCGGCCGCGAAGCTTACCTGCTTGCCGTCCGGCGAGATTCTCAAATCATTGATCGGGCCGTGGGGCGCGCGGAGTTCGTCCATGCCGCCGCGTAGCCATATGGAATAGAGGCCGCTGGTAAATTGATCGGACGCAGGCTTGTTGGTGGCTATCACCACGATGCTCTGGCCGTCGGGCATCCATTTCAACTCTTCGACTTTCCAGGTTGCCGGTGTGACGGCGTGCTCCTCTTTCTTCATCAGGTTCAGGATGCGCAGGCGGGGTTGCTTGGTGTCCTTGTCCACGACGTGCGCATCGTCTTTATCCTTGATCTTTTTTTCTTCCGCATCGGATTTGGCGTCGGGCGCAATGTAGGCGATGGACTGGCCGTCGGGCGACCAGGCGAAAGCGCTGACGCTGGCTTTGCCCTTGGTAACGGCTGCGGCTTCACCGCCCGCCATGCTCAGGATGTAGATTTGCTGCTCGTCGCCGCCGCGATTGGAAAGGAAAGCCAACTTTGCCCCATCGGGCGACCAGCGCGGCCAGGTCTCCGACTTTTCCGAATAGGTAAACTGGCGCACGGCGCCGCTCTTTTTGTCGTAGAGCCAGATGTGGCGAATGCGTTTCTCACCCTTCAACGGCTCGCTGACCACAAAGGCGACGCGCTGCCCATCGGGCGAAAATTGCGGATCCTGCACGCTGCGCATTTCCAGAAAGTTATCTGGGCTGAGAATTTTCTTTTGTTCCGGCGCCGGAGCCGCCGCAGATTGCGCGGCTTTTTCCTGCGCGCATAGCGAACCAGTCGCCAAAACAGCGATTCCCAAACAAGCCGCCACATGCTTTTGCATCTGCGATTTCCCCCGAGTCTGCGCTTCCAGATGGAATCTCTCGACTGTATTCGCCCCCGGTGAAGGCTGTCAATCCGCGAAGCGTCGTGTTTTGCCACAAATTTTGCGCGCCTAACCCGTCGGAATGGGTATACGATAAAAGTCCGTATGGGAGGAATGACATGGCCAAAAAGACCACACTCAAGGATGTTGGCAGAAAAGTAGGCGCGGCGCTGGGCAAGGCAAATAAGGAAGCGCACCTGCGGGCGCGCAAGGTGTCGGCAGCCAGCAAGGTGGCAAAAGAAGAACTGAAGGATATCTCCAAGCGGGTTGAAGCGCTCAAGAAGCAGCTGGAGAAAACGGCCAAGCGGCTGAAGTCCGCCTTGAACTGATTTTTCGCCACTCAGGCTTAAGACAGGTTCCCGACATCCAACGCGAGGTCAAAAAATAACTTGGCGCTGACGCCGAAAGAACTTCTCCAGGAACTGCAACGCTATGCCGCCGGCGCTCCCGCGGCGAAGGCCCTGATGGAGCAGATCGCCAAGCGGCTTCACGAAAACATGGCCCGTTACAACTGGGTGGGCTTCTATCTGGTTGATCCGGCGGACGCCGGCTACCTGATCGTCGGCCCGTACGCCGGCAGTTTTACTCCCAACGCGCGCATCCCACTCAGCAGGGGACTTTGCGGCGCCGCGGCCAGCAGCGGCCAGGTCGTCGTGGTCCAGGATGTCTCGAAAGATTCGCGTTATCTTGCCGGGTCGAATCTTGTGAAATCGGAAATTGTTGTCCCCATTTACGTGAAGAAAAAACTCGCCGCGGAGCTTGATATCGAAAGCTATTTCGCCGACACTTTCGGCAAATCGGACCAAGACTTTATCGAAGGCTGCGCCAACTTGCTGGCCGGCTATTTGAGCAAAGAATAACAGGCCACCCCCCCGTTCGCCACCTACCTGCCTTACAGGAATTCCCCGAGGAAGCATTGCAGAATCCACCCGATTGTTCTTCATGCGCCGCGAAGGCATAACAAAGGCGGCGGTACGTTGCCTCGAAAGCTGACCCGTGCGGCGGATATTGCACTCCGAGCTTCATGGCGTGACGACGGGAACTTGTGAAACTCGAGTTCCCGCTGCGTGCCGGGGATGTGCAGGCTGCAAGGGTGAAATCCGGGCCGTCCTCGATCCTGGGCTTAGAGCCGATACAGAGAGTGGCACGCCTCCCTCCCGTGTGCCGTAGTCGTCCGCCGCAAATTCAGCATGATGACGAAATTTCTGCCGTTGATCTGGCAAGCGGAGGAAATATGCGCAAATTGAAATTTTTACTGATGGTGTGCCTCGCGCTGCTTCTTGGAGTTGGCGCCCAGGCGCAGACAAGCGGTGGCGTGAACGGCCACGAATTAAATGGCAACTACGCGTTCAGCTTCAGTGGGATTCGAGGGAATGGCAGTGTGGAGTCCGCGTATGCGGCGGTGGGACGGTTCACGGCGGACGGCGCAGGCAATCTTACGAACGGTGAAATCGATACCAACGGCGTCGGGGTTGGAACCACATTCACCGCCCAGCCGTTTACGGGAACGTATTCCATCGGCACGGACCACCGAGGAGTAATGACTTTTACGGGCTCGGGAGGATCGCTGAAGTTTGCCTTCGCGATGCTGGCCAGCGGCAATGCCCACTTGATCGAGTTTGACGCCTCGGGAGGGAGCGGAACAATCGGTTCGGGAACCGTGGAAAAAGCGGACTCCAGCGCATACAGCACGGCCCGCATCGCGGGTGACTACGCATTCGGCGCCGCCGGATTTGACAACGTAAAAAACCGCGCCGCGATTGAAGCACGATTCACATCCAACGGAACCGGCACCTTGAGCAACGCGGCCGGCGACGTCAATGCCTACGGCACCGACTATCCCATGACCTTCAGCGCGGCCAATTACACCGTGTCCAACCCGGCTACCGGGCGCGGCACGATGCATTTCACCTTTACGTTTGGGGGAACGCCTGGCAGCTTGAATTTTGTGGCGTACGTGGTGAACGCCGGAAAATTCTTTGCCATGGAGAGCGATGCAGTGACGACAGCAACCCCGCTGTTTAACGGGGCTGCGGTGCAGCAGCAGACGCCAACGGGAGGATTCACGAACGCTTCTCTGGACGGCAACATGGTGATTGCGCTTACCGGGCTTTCCGCGTGCGGCAGCGGTTCCGAAGTTCCCAAGGCGGTGGTGGGTTTGCTCACCTCCAATGGCGCTGGCGCGCTTTCCCTGACCTATGATGAAAATTATTGCCGGGCGCCGAATTCAGTTACCGCCGCGGCGGGAACGTATAGCGTAGCGGCCAATGGGCGTGCCGCGATCGCCATCGGAGGCTATAGATTAGTCGCGTACCTGGTGAAAGCGAATCAGGTCTTTCTGTTTGTTTCCGATGCGAATGTTTTGTTCGGGCACGGCGAACCGCAAACCGCAGTATCGTTCGGCAATGCCGCGGTAAAGGGTTCGTACGCAGGCTTCGCCATCAACCCGGCGGATTTCCAGGTTGCTGTTTTCTCTAACGTATTTGCGGCCGACGGCGCCACTCCGACTGGTAATATGTCCGGCGCGGAGGATTTCGGCGCGCCCAGCGGGCCGGTTACAGGCGAACCATTCAAGGCCACCTACGCGGTGTCTGCCTCGCCAACGAATGGCAGGGGAACCATGACGGTCAGTTCCGGCACAGGCGGGAACGGTCTGGTCTACGCGATTTCCGCTTCGAAGTTCGTAGGAATTTCTCTGAACGATCCGAATCCCGCGATTCTGGAATTTGAGCTTGCGCCCGGCAGCAGCACCGCGGCGGTCTCGCTTGCTTCACTAGCGGTCAATCCGGCGAGCGTTGTCGGCGGAAATTCTTCGACCGGCACTGTGACACTCAGCGGTCCTGCACCTGCCGGCGGCGCGCAAGTTGCGCTTTCCAGCAGCAACACGACGGCGGCTCGCACACCCGCAAGCGTGACAGTGGCGGCGGGAGCAAGCAGTGCGACGTTCACGGTGAGCACCAGTGCTGTGAGTGCTTCGACTGCGGTTACGATCTCCGCGACTTACGCCGGTGTGAGCAAAACTGCTTCACTGACTGTGCAGCCGGCAACGCCACCAGCGGTAACACTCAATTCGTTGGCGCTGAATCCAACAAGCGTGGTTGGCGGAAATTCTTCGACCGGCACGGTGACGCTCAGCGGTCCTGCACCGGCCGGCGGCGCGCAAGTTGCGCTTTCCAGCAGCAACACCACGGTGGCCCGGACACCCGCGAGCGTGACGATTGCCGCTGGAGCAAGCAGCGCGACGTTTACAGTCAGCACCAGCGTTGTAAGTGCATCAACCACTGCGAACATTTCCGCGACTCGCGCTGGAATCAGCAAAACCGCGTCGCTGACGGTCAAGCCTGTGCCTCCGCCGTCTCCAACACCTACTTCATTGACACTTAGTCCAGCCAGTGTGGTGGGGGGAAATGGTTCCACAGGCACTGTGACACTCAGCGGCCCTGCCCCGGCGGGCGGCGCGCAAATCGCGCTTTCCAGCAGCAACACAAGCGTGGCTCGAGTGCCTGCGAGCGTGACCGTAGCTGCGGGAGCCACCACCGCGACGTTTACGGCCAGCACCAGCGTGGTCACGGCATCCACGGCGGTGACTCTCTCTGCTGCTTACGGCGGAGTGACTAGGTCCGCTTCGCTGACCGTGCAGCCCGTGCCCGCACCTGCGCCGACGCTCAGTTCGTTGACGCTGAGTCCGACGAGCGTGGTTGGCGGCATGCAAGCGTCCCGCGGTACTGTGACTTTAAGCGCGACTGCTCCGGCTGGAGGTGCGCAGATTACCCTTTCCAGTAGCAGTGGTGCAGCCAGCGTACCTGCAAGCGTATTCATACCCGCGGGCGCCAGCAGCGCAACTTTCACCGTCAATACGTCCGCCGTACTGATCTCCACTTCGGCCACGATCTCGGCCCGATACAATGGCACGACGCGGACGGCAACACTCGGAGTGCTCCTCTAGACGGAGCGCCTTCACAATCGGCTGGATTTCGGTAACCGCGCGCAGCCCGCAAGCCGCGTCATTGCGGCTTTGGCGGAGGCTCGGATACAATCGCTTATTTGCTTGTTGCCAGAAAGGCCTAGCCGAGACGCGATGCACGAAATCCATCTGCACAACACCCTTTCCGGAAAAGTCGAACCGTTTGTCACGCTGAAACCCGGGCAGGTGGGGATGTACACCTGCGGGCCGACGGTCTACGACTACGCGCACATCGGCAATTACCGGACGTTTGTGTTTCAGGACATTCTGCGGCGATTTCTGAAGTGGCGCGGGTTCCAACTAAACCACGTGATGAACCTCACCGACGTGGACGACCGCATCATCGCGAACGCGGCCGCGGCCGGAGTGGGCATTCGGGAATACACGGAAAAGTTTGTGCAGGCGTTTTTTGCGGATTGCAAGACACTGAGCATCGAGTCGCCAGAGCACTGGATTCGCGCGACGGATCACATTGACGACATGGTGGCGCTGATCGAGAAGCTGCAGAAGAATACGTACACGTACCCGAGCGAAGGCTCGATCTATTACCGCATCATGAAATTCCCGGAGTACGGGAAACTTTCGAAGGTGGATTTGTCGGGCATTCAGGCCGGTGCGCGAGTGGACAACGACCGCTATGAAAAGGAGAGCGCGCGGGACTTCGCGCTTTGGAAGGCGCCGAAGCCCGGCGAGCACTTCTGGGAAACTCCGATTGGCGCGGGGCGGCCTGGCTGGCACATCGAATGCTCCGCGATGGCGATGAAATATCTGGGCGACACGCTGGACATTCACACCGGCGGCATCGACCTGGCATTCCCGCACCATGAAAACGAAATCGCGCAGAGCGAGGCGGCGACAGGGAAGCAGTTTGTACGCTATTGGCTGCACGCCGAGCACCTGCTGGTGGAAGGCGAGAAAATGTCCAAGTCGCTGGGGAATTTCTTCACCCTGAGGGATCTTTTCGCCAAGGGTTACAAGCCGTCGGCGCTGCGATTCGCGCTGGCGAGTGTTCCGTACCGCCGTCAGCTGAATTTTACGTTTGATGGATTGCAGCAGGCGACGAGCTCCGTAGAACGCCTGCGGAATTTCGCGGCGCGATTGAAGAATGAAAAATTCCCTGCCGGTAATCAGCCTGGAATGGCCGAGCGCATCGCGAAGGCCGCGGACGATTTCGACGCCGGGCTTTCCGATGACCTGAACACGGCGCAGGCACTGGCGGCGGTATTCGATTTTGTGCGTGAGGCGAATACCGCGATGGACAAGGGCGAGTTTCGACAGGGCGACGTTGCCGCGGCGGTGGAGTTTTTGGCCGGCTTTGACAAGGTCTTTGCTGTGCTGGAACACAACGACGGCGAGAAGTTGAGAGCGATCGGATTTGGCGGAGACGGTGGCGGTTTAAGCCACGCAGAGATCGAAAAACTGGTAGCCGAACGCCAGGCGGCGCGCGCGCGGCGGGACTTTGCCGCCTCCGATCGCGTGCGAAAAGAACTCTCGGACCGTGGTATAATTCTGGAAGACACGAAGGACGGAAAAGTCCGCTGGAAACGCAAATGAAGCACTTCCACTTCCTCAAACATGACCGCGTAGCCGTGGGTCCTCGTGTGCCCCGAAAGTTTCGCCCGGCGAACCTTCGCCCCGGGTTATATAGCGTCGATTAAGCAGGATTCCCGCGGGTTTCGGCAGAATTCCGCCGGTCCACGAGCCCGCAATCTATCTCCCTTCCGCAATAACACTTTTCCTGCGAATCCCCGGCGAAACGCACACCTGGAGAGATCATGATTACAGCCACGGAAACCAAACTACCCAGAATCAAGACGGCATTGCCCGGGCCCAAAGCGAAAGATGTGATCGCATTCGACGCGAAGTTCATGTCGCCATCGCTGACGCGCGATTACCCGCTGGTGGCTGAGCGCGCATCGGGCGCGATCGTGGAAGACCCGGACGGGAATACATTTCTCGATTTTGCTGCGGGGATCGCAGTCTGTTCGACCGGGCACTGCCACCCGAAAGTGGTGGCGGCGATCCAGAAGCAGGCTGCGGAGATGATTCACATCGCCGGTACTGATTTTTATCATCGGCACATGCCGGAATTCGCGGAAAAGCTGGTTTCGACGATGCCGAAGTCGGAAAAGTGGAAAGTGTTTTTCGGCAATTCCGGGACGGAAGCGGTGGAAGGCGCCATCAAGCTGGCGCGCTATCACACTAAGCGCGACAAGCTGATCGCGTTTTACGGCTGCTTCCACGGGCGGACACTCGGCTCGCTTTCCCTGACTGCCTCCAAGAGCACGCAACGCAAGAATTTCGGGACGCTGCTCGGCGGTGTCGAGCACATTCCGTATCCGTACGCCTATCGCTGCGCGCTCGGCCACACGAAAGAAACCTGCGGCGGCGAAATCATCGAAATGCTGGAGCAGCAGATCTTCAAGCGGCTGTTTGCGCCGGAAGAGGTTGCGGCCATTATCGTCGAGCCGGTGCAGGGCGAAGGCGGGTTCATCCCCGCGCCGCTGTTTTTCCTGCAGGAACTGCAGCGGATCTGCAACAAGCACGGCATCATGCTGATCATGGACGAAGTGCAGGCGGGCATGGGGCGCACCGGAAAATGGTGGGCCAGCGACCACGCCGGGATTACGCCAGACATTTTGCTGACCGCGAAGGGAATTGCCAGCGGCATGCCGGTGGCTGCGTTTATCGCTAAGGAAAGCGTGATGAACTGGAAGATCGGTTCGCACGGCACAACGTACGGCGGCAATCCGGTTTGCCTGGCCGCAGCTTCCGCAACGTTTGACCTGATCGAAGGCGGCTTAATGGCCAATGCGGAGAAGGTGGGAAATTACATCTTCAGCAAGATCAGCGACTGGCCGAATCGCTTCAAGATTGTGGGCGACGTGCGCGGCAAGGGCTTAATGATCGGCGTGGAGATTGTGCGCGACCAACGCACCAAGGAACGCGCCGCGGATTTGCGCGACGCCGTGGTGGATAACGCGTTTCACCGCGGGTTGCTGACGCTCGGCTCGGGCGAAAATTCGATTCGCGTCTCTCCCCCGCTGATCATTGACGAGGAGCAGGCGGATTGCGCGATCCGGATTCTGGAGGAGTCGATTCGCGAGGCAGAGAAGAAGGCCTAAGAGCGATCAGATAGCAACGATCAGCCCCCGAACAAATTCAACTCCCTGTCATCCTGAGGCTATCCGATGAGGATAGCCGAAGGATCCCAACCTAGGAATCTTGGGAATCGTCTAGGTTGAGGTCCTTCGGGGCGCAAAATGCGCGCCCCTCAGGATGACGCTTTTTGTGGAGTTTGGAGGCGAGATCATTCGCGGTTCAAGAAAGTAAGGGCGAAACTCCGGGATTTTTGTTTATACTGTGCGGTACTATGTTCAGAAGGTAACTTCGATGGGAATGCTGGCGAGGATTGGCTACGCGTGGGTGAAGTGGAAGTCGCGGCATGGCCTGCGCGATTCCGCTCCGGTGAAAGAGGAAGACCGGAAACAGGAGTCGCTGCGCGTGGGCGTGCGCGGGGAAACGTACGCCTATTGGTATTTGCGGAGGCACGGGTATGTGTTCATCGCAAAAAATTACGAGCCGGCTCGTGAGAAGGGCGAGCTGGATCTGGTCGGATTTGACGGCGATACGCTGGCCTTCGTGGAAGTGCGGACGCGCGCCGTGGCAAAAGGGAAGATCGCTCTGCCAGAATTGAGCATCACCCGGGAGAAGCACCAGGTGCTGGTGCGCACGGCCCACGCGTTTCTGCGCGAGCGTCACGTGAAAAAATGTCCTGTGCGTTTCGATGTCGTTGGGATTGATAACATCCCGGGAAAACCACCAATAGTGCGGCTTCGTAAGGATGCCCTGGGCCCGCGGGCTTGACGCCGGGGCCGCTTCGATTTCCTGTAGCTCACCACTTTAGGGGTGAGGGTTTTCACAGCCCCGAGAAAGCTGTGCCGTAGCTTTGAAAACCCTCAGGCCTGGATGCCTGAGCTACAAGTCGAAGAACTATTCAGGGTACAATACCTGACTAGCTTGGGATGTTTACAAAGAGCATCCTGAGAGTTTTCGTCTGGGGGAAATGCATTGCCGGAGTTACGCAAGGATCCAATCACAGGACGTTGGGTAATCATTTCGACCGACCGCGGAAAACGGCCAAACGATTTTCTTCGCGAAAGCGTGTTTCCCAAGGCGCCGCAGAATTGTCCCTTCTGCCCAGGGAATGAATCGAAAACGCCGCCTGAAATTCTGACCTATGGGCGCAACGGAACGGGAGCGAACACGCCGGGTTGGAACATCCGTGTGGTGCCGAACCGTTTTCCCGCGCTCGGAATCGAAGGCGAACTGGATCGCGAAGGCGAAGGCTTGTTCGACAAGATGAACGGCATCGGCGCGCATGAAGTGGTGATCGAAACGCCCCAGCATCAGACCACGCTGGCGCAGTTGCCTCAGAAATCGATCGAGGACGTGCTGTGGGCCTACCGCGACCGGATGCTGGACCTGAAGAACGACAAGCGATTCCGGTACGTGCTGATTTTCAAGAATCACGGCGAAGCGGCTGGCGCTTCCGTGGAGCACCCGCACTCGCAGCTAATTGCCCTGCCCATCGTCCCACGCCGTGTTCGCGAAGAAGTGGACAACTGCTGGCACTACTACGACGAAAAAGAAAGATGCATTTTCTGCGACATTATCCGCCAGGAGCGCGATACCGGTGAGCGGGTGATTGGCGAAAACGATCACTTCATCACGCTGGCGCCCTACGCCCCTCGGTTTCCGTTTGAGATGTGGCTGCTGCCGAAGGTCCACAGTTCGGCCTACGAGAATAACCAGAGCAGCATGTATGGCGCGCTGGCCAATATGTTGAAAGATACGCTGATGCGCATGGACGCGGTTCTGGATCGGCCAGCCTACAATTTCATGATCCACACCTCACCGATCGGCGAGGAGATCAACGACCACTATCACTGGCACATCGAGATCATCCCCAAGCTGACCAAGGTGGCGGGATTCGAATGGGGCACTGGTTTTTACATCAACCCGACGCCGCCGGAAGAGTCGGCGCGGTTCCTGCGAGAAGCCCAAATCGAAGAACCCGTAAAGATGTAAGTCCGATCGAGAGCAAATCCGGGCTGGGGAACGATGCTTTTCGGACAACTTCGACCTGAAAACGTATCGATGGGCCTGACAGGTTTGGAAGATTTTCGTTATAATTAAGGATTGAGGCGCGGTACCCAAGTGGTAAGGGAGAGGTCTGCAAAACCTTTATGCGTGGGTTCGATTCCCACCCGCGCCTCCAAAATTCTTCGATTCTTCCTATTCTCCGTAATTCCGTTCTTTCTGAACCAGTCGCGCTAAATCCCCGTCCAAAACCGCGCGAACCCCCCGCGCGAAAGCTTGCCGGCACCTGAATTGTGGCAAGAAGAGCGGGATGAACTTATAATCGCGCAATCCCAGTGAGTTCCAGTCGATATTCTTGGCGTATCGTGGCCGTCGCGGCCATCAGCCTGATAGGAAATGCCTACCTGGGCTACTACATGCTGTTTGGACTGGCCTCTGATGGCGTAGGCTTTGAAGACCGTTCCGGTTGGGTTGTGGTGACAGATGTCGGCGAAAAAACGGCCGGCGCACGCGCTGGCATTGAAGCCGGCGACAAAATTCTAGAGGTAAACGGGCAACAAATCGTAACCGTAGTGGACTGGCTGGCTCAGCGGATGAATTTTGAAGCGGGCCGCCCGGTAGCGCTTCGCGTGCAGCGCGGGGCCAAGCCTCTCGACTTGACGATGGTCGTTGAGGGGAGAATCTGGGACGAGTGGTCGAACTCGTTGCGGACCTCCAACGTAATTTTCCTGGGCTACAAATTAATCACGCTGGCGATCGGATTGTTTGTGGTGTTCAGCCGTCCGCGCGATCTGGTGGGCAGGCTTGGCGGCTGGGTTTTGGTGGCGATGGCCACGGTGTTTGAAGCGTTTCAATGGGGGCTCTCCTCGGCCACACGATCTTTGCCCCTTTTCGTGGCGGTGCCAGTGATGCTGGTGTATGTCAGCGCGGCATTCCGCACCCCGCTGCTGGCGGCGTTTTTCTGCCTCTACCCGAAGCGGTTGTTTGTGAACCGGTGGATGTGGGCGGGATTTAGCTTCGGGCCAATCGTCGCAACGATCTACGCGCTCTATCTCTTTAGCAGGACGGTGTACGACCCGGAACATCTGACAGCACTGACGCCGTCGTGGGTCCTGCTGGTGTTCGGTGTGCAAAGCCTGGTGTACCTGGGCGCAGTGCTGGTGGCTTTGCCGGTCAGCTATTTAAAACTGGAAACGGTAACCGACCGCCGGCGATTCCGGGTGCTGGTCTTCGGCGCGCTGGTGGCGATGGTGTTTTATTTGCCGCGAGTGATCGGCACGGCGCTGATCAATCTGAGCCCGTGGTTCTATGAGTTCTACGATTCCCCCTACGTATATATGGTGTGCACGCTGGGCATGCTGATATTTCCGATGGCGTTCGCCTACGCGATTCTGAAGCAGCGATTGTTCGATCTGCGCGTCATCATCCGGCGGGGCGTGCAGTATGCGCTGGCGCGGAGAGTGCTGCTGGCGATTCCGCTGGTGGCGATCGGGTTGCTCTTTGGGACGGTGCTGGCGCAAGGAAGGCAGCCGTTGTTTTCCGTGTTGAAGACCCACGCATGGAGCTACGTGGCGATCATTGCGCTAGCGGCTCTGGCGTCCACACAGCGGCAGAAATGGCTGTCGGCTCTGGATCGCAGGTTTTTCAGGGATAAATACGATGCGCAGCAGTTGTTCCGCGAAATCGTGGACGACATTCGTCGCGCGGAGAACGTGGAGGAAGTAGCGCAGCAAGTGGTGGGACGCGTGGCGGAAGCCTTGCACACGCAAGGCTGCGGATTGCTGGTCCGTAAGCCAGGAGAGAGTCTGTACCGAATTGTGGCCGCGGCACCGCCTGGCTCGCTCTCGACGGATTTGCCCGCGACCAACAAATTGATCCCGTTGGTCCGCATGCTGGAGTGCCCGGTGCCGATTACCCAGGCGGGAACCGGTTGGGTAGGGCAGCAACTTCCGCAAGTGGACAAGGATTTCCTGCAGAAGGCACGCATCGAATTACTGGTGCCGGTGGCGTTGAAAGAGGGAAACACGGAAGCGTTGCTGGTGCTGGGGGGAAAGCTTTCCGAGGAGCCATATAGCCAAGAAGATACGGCGCTGCTGGAAAACGTGGCGGGGGCCTTGGCGCTTTTGCTCATGCGAGGGAACGCCCTCCATCCAGGTCGGGCTTTCGAGGAGTGTCCCGCGTGCGGAGCGTGTTACGACACGGGAACGACGCGATGCAAGAAAGAAAGCACGGCGCTGCTGTTGGTGGCGACTCCGCGGATGTTGGCCGGCCGGTACCGGTTGGAAAAAAGATTGGGCCACGGCGGAATGGGAAAGGTGTATCACGCGACGGACATGTCGTTGAACCGTGATGTGGCTGTGAAGATGATTCGCGACGAATTTTTTGCGGACAGGAAAGCGATCGAAAAATTCCGGCAGGAATCGCAAATCACAGGAAGCTTTGCCCACCCGAACGTGGTGACTGTGTATGACTTCGGCGTTGAAGCCGGCCAGCGAGTTTTCCTCGTGATGGAATTGTTGGAGGGGATCACTCTGCGGCAGGAATTGCGCGCAAATAAGCGGTTGGATCCGGCCCGGACACTCGAATTGTTCGAAGGGATATGTGCCGGAGTGGATTCGGCGCACGCCCGAGGGTTGATCCACCGGGACCTGAAGCCGGAGAATATTTTTCTGTCCAACAAGGATGGGAAGGAGTTCGTGAAAATAACCGATTTCGGGATCGCCAAATCGCTGCCGCAGTCCGTTGACGAAACGCGCGACACGATTACCGGAGTTCTGGTGGGAACGATGAAGTACATGTCTCCGGAACAGATGCGCGGGCGCCCGCCATCGCCCCGATGGGACCTCTGGGCGCTGGCAGTGATCGCGTACGAAGCAATCTGCGGTTGTGCTCCGTTCGTGGGAGAAGATTCGGAGACGCTGCGCATCGCCATCCTGGGAGCTCATTTTCCGCCGGTGACCGAACTCGTGCCGGAAGCGCCAGTCAGTTGGCAGGCTTTTTTCGACGGAGCGTTTGCCCACGAGGAGGAGCAGCGCCCCAAATCGGTGGCGGACTTCTGGCGGGAATTAAGGAAGTGTTTGGTAGGTGATGCGCCAATCTAAGAAAGTAGAGTGACCCATGCGCCGACGAAGCAAATGCGCGGAAGTGAATCCGGAAGGGGCGAAGTGTTCCGCATTGAAACTGTGCTGTACTCCTAGAAAATTTTAACCTCGCAAGTCGTTCAATCTGCACGAAAAATCTAGCATCCGGGCAAATAAAATGGCGTCCGCCGTGCACATATTCCGCCGGGACACTATTCCGTGAGTGTCGAAATTCGGGCCAGTTTGCTGAGTCGGGAATTTGCGGATGCGTATGGAGGCGAGATGCGGAAACAAATCAGGTCATCGGCGGTGGGGACAACACCGCAAAGCACATGGGACCTGGAAGAATTGATGGAACGTCTCGGTGGCGACCAGGACTTTCTGCGGGAGTTGCTGGTGATGTTCCGGCAAGACGCCCGGATCAACCTGGATAAATCCCTGGTTGCAATCGGCACCGGTGATTATGAACGTCTCTCCCGAACCGCTCACACGTTGAAGGGCATGCTGAGAAATCTTTCCATGGGCACGGCGGCGGAGAAGGCGGCCGCGCTAGAAACGGCTTCCCAGGAAAAGCGGCAGGGCGATTCCCGGCAACTGCTGGACGAATTGGTAAAGGAATTGGAGGGAATTCTACCGGATGTGGAAGCACATCTTGCGGGAGCAAAGCCATGAGAATACTGGTTGCCGAGGATGATGCCATCTCGAGGACGTTACTCGAGAGAACTTTGCAGCGTGCCGGCTACTCCGTGATCGCCGTGGAAAACGGCGCGCAGGCGGTAGCGGAGCTTGTCAAGCAGGATGCCCCACGACTGGCGTTGCTGGACTGGGTGATGCCGGAGATGGATGGGGTGGAAGTGTGCCGCGAAATGCGCCGCCGCAAGGAGCAAGCTTACAAGTATCTGATCCTGCTTTCGTCGCGGGAGTCCAAGGGAGATATTGTGGCCGGTCTCGAATCCGGCGCCGACGATTACCTGACCAAACCCTTCGACCTGGACGAACTGAAGGCCCGGTTGCGAACCGGGCACCGCATTCTGGAACTCGAAGACCATCTGGTGGAAGCCCGCGAGAGCATGAGATTCCAGGCCACCCACGATTTGCTGACTTCACTCTGGAACCGCGGCGTGATTGTGGAGCTGATGTCCCACGAAATCATGCGCTCGCGGAGGGAGCGCAGTTGCACCGCTGTGATGATGTGCGACATAGATCATTTCAAAAGCGTAAACGATCAGTTCGGCCACGCGATTGGGGATGATGTGCTGCGCGAAGTGGCGCGGCGCTTGCACAATTCGGTCCGCTCGTACGACATGGTGGGCCGCTATGGTGGGGAAGAATTTCTCGTGGCGCTCAATAAGTGCGACCCGGGCAGCGCGGTGTCACGCGCCGAAAATTTGCGAACACTCATCGGCGGCCGTCCGGTCCAGACCGCGAACAAGCCGGTGAGTGTAACCATCAGCATCGGACTTGCGCTTTCGACGGAGTTCACCGAATGCACCATCGAGGAACTCATGCATGAGGCCGATATGGCGCTTTATGCAGCAAAAGCGGCGGGACGAAATTGCGTGCGGGTGGCGCAGCCCGCCGGCATCCGTTCGCACGTTGAGGAGCAGCCCAAGGAAACGCAGATCCTGATGCCTTAAAGCCGGTTGCTTCACCGAACCTCTTGTGCAAGCGGCAGGCTACTTCATTTTGCCGCGGGAAAGTTCCATCATCTGCCGCATGGCCACGGAAGATCCGGGAGCGCGCCGTTCGCGCCAAGCTTCCAGCCTCTTGCACGCCTCCTCGATTCCGGAAAACAAGGTGGGATTTTTGAACGCAGCGCGCCAGGTGGGAACGATGGTTCGCATTCGATCCCACACCACCCACAACTCGCCGTTGCTCTCGAAGAACAACTCGTCGTTGATCAGCCCGCGGTTGACGATTCCGGCCACCATTTCCCAATAACTGATCACCATCCGGATATACGTATTTTCCTGGCTGCCTTGCGGATATTTCTGCATTACCTCTTCGGGAGTTCCTGCGTGGAAATGATCCACAAACCACGCGCGCGCTTCCCGCAGGCGGGGTTCCCGCCGGAGATCATAAAGTCGCAGCATGAGATTTACTTCTTCGTAGCTAATCTGAGACATGCGTGGCACTCCTTTTCCAGTCCATGCGGAAGTTCATTTCGCAGGGGGCTGAACAGCGTCACCCTGAAAAACCGGCGCGGAATTGAATTCCACGCGTTGCACGCCGCTGACGGGAATATCCCGGCGCTGGAACTCCAATTGGATACGGCGGCGCAATTCGCGCGCTACATCGTCTTGGCGCGAGGGAGCGGTGCGGACCTGCAGGCGAACAGTGGAGGAGTTCTGATCAAAGTTCTGGAGGCCCAGAATGCGCGGGCCGTCCACAATGGCTTGCGACCACGATGCATCCGCGCGCAACTCCGCGGCGGCGGCTTCCAAAGCCTGCAAGGCTTTTTCTTGCGAGAGCTGCGGGGACAGCGCGACGTCCACGAACGCCTGCGACCAGTCGCGGCTGAGATTCGCCACGGTGCGAATGTCGCCATTCGAAAGGGTGACCAGTGCTCCGCGCGGGTCGCGCACCACCGTGCGGCGGAGCGTAACGTGCTCCACGCGCCCGACAGTCTCGCCGACCTGGATTGTGTCTCCGACCACGAACTGGTCCTCAAGAATAATGTAGAAGCCGGTGATGATGTCGCGCACCAGATTTTGCGCGCCGAACCCGAGCGCCAGGCTGGCCAGCCCGGCGATTGTGGCTGCGGGCAGCACACTGATCCCAAACTGTGCTGCAGCGGTCAATAGGGCCACGCCCCAGACGATTTTGCTGCCTGCGCTGTAGAGAACCACCGCGACCGTGCGCGTTTGCTGCTCGCGCGCCTTGGCCGCCCGTGCTTCGGAACCGGCCGGTTTGATCAGCAGGTTGGTGATCAGCCGCAGTAGTCGGTTGACCACCAGCACCACCACCAGTATGGCCACCAGACGGAAAAAGATTGCAATGCCGGCTTCCGAAAAATAAGAGAGGAGACTGGACATAGAATTGGTTGAGGGGCGAGTATAACATTGGTGGAGGCGCGGTGCAGCGTCCGGGAGCCACAGGCGAAGTGCGAAGGAGGACTGGCAGTGAAGAACAGGCGAACATTCCTGGGTGGCTTGCTGACGGCCGGGATAGCAGCGCGATTTAGCCTGGCGTCGGCACAGGGGCAACACCCCAAGCTCCCTCAGGATCAGAAAGCCGGGCCGGAGGCCGCACCGGAAAATCCGCTGGCCCCTTCCGCGGAAAAGCGGATGCTGGAAGAGAACCAGAAAGACATCAAGAAAAAAGTGGACAAGCTGTACGACCTGGCATCGGAGCTGAAAGCGGAAATGGATAAGACGGATTCGAGCAAAGTGCTGAGCCTCAACCTGGTTCGCAAAGCCGAAGAAATCGAAAAGCTGGCCCGCGACATCAAGAACCGTTCCAAGGGCTAAGCCTAGCTCCTGGCAGACTTCGTAGGGCCCGCCTTCTGAGGCGGGCCGCCGACAAATCACAGCCCCAGTAGCGGCCGCTTTCAAGCTTGCCCTGACGAAGGAAAGGTGGCCCCCCTTCTGCCCATTGGACCGCCGCAAGGCCCGCTCTAGCGGCGAAGAGAAGGACAGGATAAACTATTCAGGTTATCGGCAGTCTTCTGTGCGCCCGTAGCTCAGCTGGATAGAGCGCTTGCCTCCGAAGCAAGAGGTCGCGTGTTCGAATCACGCCGGGCGCACCATTCCTTTGCTTCTACATTTGGCACACCGGGTCGAAGGGCTTTCTGTGAGTAGGCTGGTTCTCCTTTGCCCCCTGCTCCCGAGCATTTGGCACCGATGGCGGCCCATTCCGGTCCAACCCTCCGTAGCTTCATCCATGACCCAGGAGCAATGTGTGTCTGCTCGACCGGCGGGAAATCCACCGGGCATAGAAAACGCGGATAAAGGTATCCCTTGGAGATGAGGCCAGACCTCGACCAAGCATAAACCCAACATAAGCCTCCCCTCAGGACTTCAATCCGCAACTGCGGCTACTACCGGGAAGTTGCCCGGGAGGCCGCATGTCAAACCTAAAGATATTTCTACCAGTTATAGCTTTGGTGCTGAATTCGACGTTCGCGCAAGGCGCCGACAATCCAGGAGAGCTAGCGTTCAAATTGGGGCAAGGATTCGGCATTATTGTCCGAGGGGAAATTGGGTCCGCCAAGGACTTGAACTTCCTGCTGGACACGGGGGCTGTGCCCAGTGTCCTCGGCCAGCGAGCCGCGGTTCGCATGGGCATCCGCGGTGAGCGGGGTTCCCTGACGCTATTGAACAAAGAAAGCCAGGCAGAATACGTAACTGTCGACGACGTTCAAGTTGGTTGGATTCGCGCCGCCCGGCTTCCAATGGTTGTAGTGGAACTCGCTCACCTGGAGCGGCGGTTGGGAACGAGGATAGACGCGATTATTGGATTAGACATGCTGGCCGGCCAAGACATCAGCATTGACTACAAGCATCGAAAGATTACGCGCGGATTATCGGGTTTGGCGCGGCATTCGGTAGCTGTGGAAACTTTCATCGCTTCGGGTGCGCCCTATTGGGTGGTTCCAATCTCGTTGGGTGGCGTTGGATTTCGCGTCCTGCTCGATACCGGCGCAAATGATCTGGGATTGTTTACGCTACGCGACTCAAAGCTTTTCAAGCTTGTCAGGAGTGAAACGATTGCCCATGACAGCGCGGTGGGCGACCAGAAGGCATTTGCGATGCCTCCCATGACGTTGGCGCTGAGTGACGCCAAGTTTAAGAACCAGGTAGCCGTCATCTTTGGCGAAGTACCTGTTGCGCTCCGGGAAATCGATGGGGTGCTGGGGCCAACGGCCTTGGGTATCACCCGGATTGAACTGGACTGGGAGCAGAAGTGCTTGCGTTGGGACACGCAGTAATCTTTAACACCTGGCAAATTGGCGTACTATTCTCCTTTCAGGAGCGACGCTCATGGAAGGGGACTTCCGGCTGGGTGAGTGGCTGGTCCGTCCACAGCTCAATGCCGTTCAAGGAGACAGCGGAACGGTTCGGCTGGAGCACAAATTCATGCAGGTGCTGGTGTGCCTGGCGGGCCGTCCCGGCGAGGTCATTTCTAAAGATGAGCTAATCCGAACGGTATGGGCAGACACGTTTGTGACAGACGATGTGCTGACACGCGCGGTGTCCGAGCTGCGCAGAATACTTCGGGATGACGCGAAGCAGCCGCACATCATCGAGACGGTTTCCAGGAATGGATACCGGCTGATTGCACCAGTCCAGCGCATTCAAGATAGCTCGCTGGCTACGGGGCGGTGGGGCAGAGCAAACTTTTTCGCTGGCCGCCTGCGAAAAATCCTGGCGGCGATCACATTTGCATTCGCGGCGATCGCAATCACTATTGGGGTCGCACTGGTTCGTAAACCGACCAAGATTCAAACCAGGGGCCCTCAGCCGATTGCGGTTTTGCCTCTTCAGAACGCAAGTGCCGCGAAAGAACTCGACTTTCTCCGGCTCGGATTGGCCGATGACATTGCAACCACTCTGAGCTTTTACCCATCTCTCTCGATTCGTCCCTTTGCCGCAACCAGCAAATATGCTGGTCCAGATATCGATTTACAGAAGGCCGCCCGGGAACTTCGAGTGGCGGACCTGATCACGGGACATTTTCTGGTGGCCGGCGAAAACGTTGAGGTGACGCTGGAGGCCGTAGACGCGGCGGACAACCGGGTGCTCTGGCGAGTCACTTTGAGCGGTACGACTCGAGACCTTACCGGCGTGCAGGAGCAAATAGCTGCCCGCGTCCAGCATGGACTGATTCCCGCACTGGGGGTCAGCACGGGCCCCAATGCTTCCTCGAACATATCCCACAATGCACAAGCCTATGAATTCTATCTACAGGCGATGTCGCACGACGATGCTCCAAATTCGCAGGGCTCCTCCTTCTCTTCAGAAAACCAGACCGCAATCCAACTGCTGCAACGTGCCGTGGCTCTCGACCCCGGCTACGCTTCAGCCTGGGCGGCGCTGGGCCATTTTTATTACTACGAAAGCGCGCGGCCTCGAGCCAAGGCGGCACTTCAACGAGCCGTGGCTCTCGATCCGAGCCGCATAGAGGCGGCAAGCGATCTGATTAACATGGAAAGTGAAGAGGGTGATCTGAACCAAGCCTACGATGACATTCTCAACCTACTCCACCAGCGTCCCGATAGTGGATCGGTGCATCTGGTGCACTCATACGTGCTCTGGTACGCGGGTCTTCTGCAAGAGGCGGAGTCCGAATGTGAGAAGACTCGAGCTCTCGATGCAGGGACCCAAGACCTGGCCTCGTGTGGCCATGTCTTCATAGCATCGGGCAAGTATGATCGCGCCAGGGAGTATTTTCATTTGGTATCTGGCACCGAATACGAAAAATCAGGACAAGTAGAAGTACTCCTGCGCGAGGGCAAAGAGGAAGAAGCTCTTAAGAATTTGAAGTCCTTGCCAATGACAGCCGACTTTAACCGGCAACTGCTGGCGCCGTGCCTGCAGCACCAACCGCCACCGAATGGAGGCGTGGGAGCGCAAAAGTCGCGCTCAATTGTCATGGCAGACTACGACCCTGGTATAAAATACGGGCTTGCCGCTGCGGACTCTTTCTGTGGTCATCCAGAATTTGCCTTCCGCGAGTTACGCCGAGCTATCGAACAAAACTACTGCGCTTATCCGCAGATGGAAACAGATCCGCTCCTAGCGAAAATTCGGACGATGCCGGAGTTTGCTGAAATCCGTTCCCTGGGCATCGCGTGTCAGCAGCACTTCTTGGAACACCGGAGACAACGGAGTTCGCAATGAAGGCCGATTTAGCGACGAAGAGTTGTCAGTGCCCGGCAATTCCTGTCGAGGCCTACAAATGGATTGGAGCTCCAAACCCGCAGGAATCTCGATTTGCGATCAGGCTGCGACGAAATCACCCAGAAAAGTTCTAAAATCGTACCCCGAGGCATGCCGCTCATACCCTTGCAGGAATCTGTGAAATTCAGGCCAGTCCATCAATCCGTGACGAAACATCAAAGCATGGCAATCATTCACAAGAATGGGAGGAACCAATGACTGCCCGGCTCGTCTCGGTGAACGTGGGACTCCCGCGCGATATCGCTTGGCGCGGCAAAATTGTCCACACGGGAATCTGGAAAAAACCTACCCAGGGCAGGGTCACGGTCAGAAGGCTCAACATCGACGGAGACGGCCAAGGAGATTTGGGCGGCCACGGTGGCCCGAATCGCCCGGTGATGGTTTATCAGCTGGATTCCTACCGCTACTGGGAGCGCGAACTCGGCCGCCACGATTTTACCCACGGACAGTTCGGAGAAAACTTCACGGTGGACGGCCTGCCCGACGCCGAGGTGTGCATCGGCGATCGCTATCGCATCGGTTCCGCTCTGTTTGAGATTTCGCAGCCTCGCGTCACCTGCTACCGCGTCGGCATCCGGCTGAATGATCCGCAGATGGCGGCGAAGCTGGTGGCGCACCACCGGCCAGGGTTTTACTTTCGCGTATTGGAGGAGGGCGAAGTTCGTGCTGGAGATGAAATCATTAAGATTGCCGATGGACCCGAGGGCATGAGCGTGGCTGAGATTGATGCCGCGTTGTATCTCGGCGGACACTCACGCGGGCAATTGGAGCGGGCTTTGCGGATTCCTGCGCTCAGCGAAGGGTGGCGCGGATCGTTTCAGGCGCTTCTGCTTGAGGCAGCGAAGGGTACAGAATCGTCAGGAAATGCCGGGCTTGCGCCACCCGCGGGTCCTCCTCCTGGCTGGCCGGGCTTTCGCCCGTTGCGGGTCTCGCGAATCGAGCCCGAGAGTGGCAGTGTAATGTCCCTGGTGTTCTCGCCGGCGGATGATCGGCCGCTCGTCGCCGCGCTTCCCGGCCAGTCCGTCGTTTTGCGACTACACCCCACAGTCGGCGGTCCCGCAGTGCTGCGCAACTACTCTCTTTCCGATTTGCCCGCAACGGACCACTACCGGATTAGTGTCAAGCAGGAAGTGAATGGTGTGGCCAGCACCTATCTTCACAATCAAATCAGTGCGGGCGACCTGGTCGACGTGGCGGCTCCCCGCGGAAGTTTCACGCTGAATCCCGGCGACAACCCAGTCGTCCTGCTGAGCGCGGGCGTGGGGGCAACTCCGGTACTGGCGATGTTACACGCACTCGCGCGAGAGAATTCGCCCCGCGAAGTCTGGTGGTTATTTGGAGCGCGCAATCGCGAGGAACATCCATTCGCAGAGGAGTCGCGCAAATTGGTCAAGCGTCTGGCGCGCGGCAAGAGCCATGTGTGGTACAGCCGCCCAGGTCCCCAAGATCACCCAAGTGTTGACTTCGATCTGCCCGGACGCATCGAAGGTGATGCACTCAAAACACTTGGTGTTCCTCTCGATGCGGATTTCTATCTGTGCGGCCCGAGCACGTTTTTGCGGGATGTCGCCGGCGGACTCGCAGTGTTGGGAGTTCCTCGCGACCGGGTGCACGAGGAGGTTTTCGGAGCAGCCGAAGCCATTACACCGGGGATCGCCGCATCATCCACTGCATCGCCGCATCCGCCGGAAGGTCCCGCGGGAAACGGCCCCCAAGTCTCCTTCGCGCGGAGCGGCCTCACCGTTCCTTGGAATCCGAAATTTGCGAGCCTCCTGGAATTCGCGGAAGCCTGCGATGTGCCGGTCCGCTGGTCGTGCAGGACCGGTGTCTGCCACATGTGTGAAAGCGGATTGATCTCGGGCCAGGTTGCCTACGAACCCGAACCACTCGAAGCTCCCGCTCTTGGCAATCTGCTGATCTGTTGTTCTCGACCCAAAGATGACGCGGCGATTGATTTGTAAGGTGAAGACAAACTCAGCAAGTTCCGGATAAACGGCGAGCCGGGTCAGGCATCTCGTGCATTTCTCAAAGCCCTTCCTCTGAAACGGCATCAAGAGGTCGCTGATTGGCCGCCTCAGCGCTAGGCGGAGAGCCACTGGCGCATCTGCTCGGGAGTAATGTTACCCCCGGTCAGTATTGTCGCCGTCACCTGCCCCTTGAACCGCGCGCGGTGGGTGTTCATCGCGGCGAGGCCCGCGGCGCCCGCTGGTTCGAGCACGACACCGAGTTCCCGGTGAGCCTGCTGTATCGCCGTTATCAGTGCAGCGTCATCGACGAGGAGAATGTCATCCGCGAGCCCGATTAGATCGGCCACCGCTTCGGGATAGGGGCTCTGCACCTCGATTCCGTCCGCAATGGTTTCGGTCTGCCTAATTTCCTGAGACTTCCGCGCCCGCCAGGAACGCTCCATCGCAGGGGCGCCGCTGGCGCAAACTCCGATCATTTGCGTGGCCGGATGATGTGCTTTTACCCAGCGTGCCATCCCACCCAGTAACGCGCCATCGCCAAGCGGAACCAGGATGGCGTCGAACGGGTCCGGCCAACGCAGGAGTTCCACGCCGATGGTCCCGGCACCCTCCGAGATGGCGGGGATGCGGCCGTCTTCAATCAATCGCGCGCCGGTTTCCACGGCAAATGCTTTCGCCGCCGAATGTGCCGCCTTGAAATTCTCACCCACCAGCCGGACCTCTGCCCCCAGCGCTCGCATGCGCTCGACCTTCAGCGGATTGGCGGTGACGGCCGCAAAGATCGTAAGCGGAACACCCCGTTTGCGAGCGGAGAAGGCCATGCCCTGCCCGAAATTTCCAGCCGTGGCGCACACCAGTTGGGGACGTCCGCTTAACGTCGCCATCAGACATTCCGTGCCGCGCCCTTTGAATGAGCGGATCGGGTTCAGCGTTTCCAACTTCACGACAACCTCGCAATCAAGCCGCTGTCCATATGTTTCCGCCCGGAACTGTGGAGAGTTTAGAAACACGGGATCAATAATGCTTGCGGCTTGCTCAATGCGCTCAAGGGACAGACGATGCGGCTCGCTCACCTGCACTCCTTCTGCAGTCAGTAGGCCTTCGCAGACTCACCGGCGATGCCCGGCAAGCTCCACGTCACGCGGATTATTTTACGCCGGCTTGAAACGCATAGCTCATGGTGTGGCGAGCGCGCTGCTGGGCACGTGCGAGGTCAGTCTGCGGATCACAAACTCCTGCAGAATATTTGCGGCAGCCGTTGCGCCAATGCCGATGGCCGCGTTTTCAAAGGTTAACCCCGCTCCCCGATCGCTGGCTGGATAGTAGAGATTGGAAATTCCACCGGCCGCCAGTCCACCGAGAATCGCGGAATAGTTTGCCTGCCAGTGCCCGTTATCTCCCTTACAGATTACGGAATTGGCGATGGCATAGAAAAACCGCGAGCGCTTGCTGCCGGTTCCTCTGTAGAAATAGCGCGGGTCCTGCTTAAACAAGGAAGGAAGAATCGCCCCTCCGATGAATGTGTTTGTCACAATGTCCGTATAGGATGCGCCATAGCGTTTGGCGTACCCTTGCGCCCCCTGGCCATACCCGCTGAACTGGTTGTTAGCCTGCTGAATGCCTGCGATGGCGCCGGTGATTCCGAAGGTGACCGGATCGACCGTCGACTTCCACGCCAGTTCGAATTTTTGCCGGGTATTCAGCGGCGCCGCGTTCGGAACGTAGGTGACATAAAAATTGGGAATGAATCCCAGCACCCGCTGTTTTTCTTCATCCTTCATTTGCTCTTGCGCCAGCTCGATGGGAGAAAGTTCCACGCGCACTTCCGTGATTTCGGTCGTCAGCGCCAATGTGATCGAAGGGACGGCCAGGTTTTCTCCGGAATGCAAATCCCCCGCGGAAGTTTTCGCGGCGAACCCCTCCGCCGTAATCGAAAGTTGAAACGGGCCGGGGGCAACCCCGGCGAACGAATATTGCCCATCTTCGCCGGATTGAGTTTCCGGGTTGGCGGATTCAACTTGCCTGGTTAATCTTACCCGCGCGCCGGCGATAGCAGTTCCATTCGGATCGACAATGGTCCCGTGGATTGTGCCCATGACCGGCAGGTCGGGGAGCCGGCCCTCCGGGGAAGACGGCAATGGGGAAGCGGCGGCCGATCGGCCCTGCTCGGACCCATTGCCCGTAGGCGCCTGCGGAGACTGGCCTTTAGCCGGCAGAGCGCACAGCAAGGCAGCCAGGCTTGCCCAGACGGCGATTCCCCCGACCACGGAAACGCTGCGGAAGCTTCCGCAGGGAGATTTCCTAATCAGGTCATTTATTCTGGAAATCACGCTCACTATTTTACTTCCTTCCCGCAGACTTCCAGCAATTATTCATCTCGACGTACTGGCACGGGCAAGAGCCATTGCCCAGGGGCTGAGATTATTTGGCAAAGGGCGCGTCTAAGCGAGTACAGTGCCAGGGGGCTGGAACCGTTGGGATGCCACCGGCGGAAAATCGGGTTGCCCGGAGGAGTAAAGAATGAAGACTTCGAAGTTGTTATTGGTCGCGGGACTGATTGCAGCGGCGTTTGCAGTACCACAGGGTAAGCCGGCGGCGGTAAACAGTGGCGAGACGTTGGTGAAGGAAATGCACGGGCGCTACGCTGCTTCGTGGTATCCGGCCGTAACGTTCACGCAGAAAAGCACCACCTACAACCCCGATGGCACGACCAAAGTGGAAACGTGGTACGAAGCCGCGCAGTTGCCCGGGAAACTTCGCATTGATATCGGGCCGCCGAAGGAAGGGAACGGCTACCTGCTGGTGGATGGCAATGTGACCGTATTTAAGGAAGGGCAGATCAAGGCGATCGTGCCGCAGGTAAACATGCTGCTGGTGCTTGGCTTCGATGTCTACAAGCAAACGCCGGAGGCGACGTTGGCGATCGCCAGGAAAGAAGGCTTCGACGCCGGCAAATTTCACGAAGACACCTGGGAAGGCAAGCCAGTCTACGTTTTCGGCGCGGACAAGGGCGATTTGAAATCGAAGCAGTTCTGGGTGGAGAAAGACCGCATGCTGTTCGTACGCCTGCTGGAGCCCGACCGCAACGATCCGAACAAGACGCAGGACATTCGCTTCGCCGATTACCGCAAGTTGGGCGGAGGATGGATCGCCGCGCTGGTGGAAGTCCACGTGGACGGGAAAAAAGTCTTCAGCGAGGAGTACACGGAAATCAATGGCGACGTAAAACTCGATCCGGCGGTCTTCGATCCCAAGCAATTCACCGCCGTGCATTGGGAAAAGCCCTGAAATTGCTGCCGTCGCTTATCCCAGGTCACCGGATCCAGTCACATACCTGTGGCTCACCCCTTCGAGGGGTGAGGGTTTTCCGGACGCCGGCACAATCGCAATGTCACAGGAAACTCATCAGGCCCTACCTGCGGCAGGCAGGCTGAAGGCCGGAGCTGTGATCGATCAGGATTTCGCCAGGGTGGGGCGCTGTAACCAGCGAGTTTTTTCGCAATAGGCGTAGAGTTCATCCCGGAATTTGGGATGCGCGATTTCAATCAGAGCCTCCGCGCGCTGCCGAATCGTGTGCCCGTGCAGGTAGGCAATTCCGTACTCCGTCACCACGTAGTGCACCGAACCGCGCGATGTAACCACGCCGGCCCCTGGATCGAGCATTGGCGCAATGCGAGAGATCGTTCCGTTTTTTGCCGTGGATGGAATCGCGATAATTGGTTTGCCGTCTTTGCCGCGGGAAGCCCCGCGGATAAAGTCCACCTGCCCGCCAATCCCGCTGTAGAAAAAGGTGCCGACGGAATCGGCGCAGACCTGCCCGGTGATATCCACCTGCAGCGCGGAGTTGATGGCCACCATTTTGTAATTCTCCGAAATCACGTACGGATCGTTGGTATAGGCATTGGGGTGGAATTCAAACGCCGGATTATCATTCACAAAATTGAAAAGTTTTCTTGTGCCTAGCACGAATCCCGTAACGATCTTGCCCCGGTGGATGGACTTGCGGCAGCCGTTGATCACTCCCGATTCGATCAGCGGAATCGCGCTGTCGCTCAACATTTCCGTGTGAATGCCAAGATCCTTGTGGCCGGTCAGTTCCAGCAGCACGGCATCAGGAATCCCTCCGATGCCCAGTTGCAGTGTGGCGCCGTCTTCGATTAGCGAGGCCACGTTTCTGCCGATGGCATGATGCACTTCCGTGATTTCGATCGGCTTCAGCTCGCAAAGCGGCCGCGAAGCTTCCACCACCCAGTCGATGTCGTTCACATGGATAAAACTGTCGCCATAGGTGCGCGGCATCTGGTCGTTGACTTGGGCGATCACCAACTTGGCCTGGCGGGCAGCTGTCAGGGTGGTGTCCACTCCCACACCAAAGCTGCAGAATCCGTGCGCATCCGGCGGCGAAACCTGAATTAGAGCGAAGTCGATGGGCATCTGGTCGGACTCAAAAAGGTTTTCAATCTGGCTGAGAAACACCGGCGTGTAATCGGCGCGGCCCTCATTCACGGCTTGCCGCACATTCCCGCCGATAAACATTGCGTTGTGCCGGAAGTGCCCCTCCATTTGCGGAGCGATATAATCGGCGCGGCCCAGGGTCAGAAGGTGCACGATTTCCACGTTCTTCACGAACGGCCCGCGGGCCATCAGCGCTTCCACCAGCACTTCCGGCTCTGCGCATCCGGGATGAATGTACACCCTCATTCCAGACTGAATGCACTCCATGGCTTCCCGCGGAGAGACGCTTTTTCGGCGATAATGCTCTTGCCAGTTCATGTGAGCTCCATAAGGGACTCCTGCCACCAGATTGGCAGGCGGGTCAAACTTGTTTCAAGACGAAATCTGGAGGGATGGACCGTTCGCCTCCCCCGGAGGAGGGGGAGCAATCCGATGGCCAGCGGGCAACACCCTCATCGGTCCTAAGTTATTGAATTAAAATTACTTAAGATTATGGCGGTGACCACTGCACTCGGGGCTGTGACATTTAACACAGAGTTTCCGGTCCGCCTGCGCAGTTTCCCGCCCGGAAAATTGGCCAGACCTTACTGTCCCGAACTCTCTGCACGCGTGTATTGTTATAGAGGAAATTCCACCGGATGAGGCTATGGGAAACCTACGCATACTGATTTCTCTCACGACGAACGACAACGACTATCAAGTTGAACAGGCGAATGCTGCTGAGCAGGCGGCGCACAAGCACGGAATCGATCTCAAAATCATCTACTCCGATAACGACGCGATCAACCAAAGCACCCAGCTTCTAAAGGTCATCCAGGAAGCCGAAGAGGTCGATCGCCCCAACGCGATCATTTTCGAACCGGTGGGCGGTACCGCTTTGCCTCAAGTGGCGCGCGCGGCCGTCAACCAGGGCATCGCCTGGGTGGTGCTGAATCGTGAAGCAACCTACGTCCCGGAACTGCGCGGGTTGGGCCAGGCGCCGGTGTTTATAGTAACGGTAGATCACGTTGAGATTGGCCGCATCCAAGCGCAGCAGTGCGCCACACTCCTTCCCAGAGGCGGCACCGTCCTTTATATGCAGGGCCCGTCGGAAAATTCCGCAGCCAAGGATCGCTCCAAAGGCCTGCTGGAAAAAAAGCCGGCGAACATTCACCTGATAAATCTGAAAGGACAATGGACCGAAGAGAGCGCCCAGCGCGCCACGCGCTCCTGGCTGAAGCTGACCACCACGCGTAAGACCGTGATCGACATGGTGGCCGCGCAAGACGACGCAATGGCCATCGGCATCCGTAAAGCGTTTCAGGAATTGCCGAACGATCTCGAGCGCGAACGCTGGCTCTCCGTACCGTTTCTCGGGATTGATGGCTTGCCGAAAACCGGCCAAGCCTGGGTGCGCAGCGGCCTCTTGCGCGCCACGATTTTCAGCCCGCCAAATACCGGCCAAGCCATTGACATGTTGGTGGACGCGTTGCAACACGGAAAAAATCAGCCGGAAAAGGCTCTCACGATTCCGGTGTCCATGCCTGCTCTGGAAGTTCTTCGCGCTTCGAAGTAATCGCATGCCGCTGCCGCCGCGCCGAATCAGTTCCGCGGTTTCCTTCACTCTGAGCGGTAGAGGAATTCCGATTTACTTGGGGAAATGGTGGGGCTGGGGAGGTTCGAACTCCCGACCTACGGTTTAGGAAACCGACGCTCTATCCATCTGAGCTACAGCCCCGTCCACCTCATTGTAGTATGAGACGCCGCGCCGCTGCGACACCTTCATGCTTCGGCCCAATCCCCGTTAATACCTGCGCTCTGTGATATTATCCCCCCAGCATTCAATTGCACCGCCCGCCTACGCCTTCCCAGGCTATCTTGGAGGTTTCCATGAGTAGCAAATTAAAATGGCTTGCTATCGCCGTCGCGGCGATTCTTGTGATATTGATCGTCGTCCCGTTCCTGATTCCCATCAACAAATTCAAACCCACCATTGAATCCAGCGCCTCCGCCGCTCTGGGCCGCAAGGTCCAACTTGGGAATCTGAGTCTGTCCCTGCTGACCGGGTCGGTCGGAATCGACGATGTTTCCGTCAGTGACGACCCGAAATTTAACTCTGCTCCATTCCTGACGGCAAAAACCGTGAAGGTGGGTGTCGAGTTGATCCCGCTGATTTTCTCCCAGCAATTGAATGTCACTGAAATTACGGTCGTCGATCCTCAGGTCACCATGCTCAAGGATCCCAGCGGCCGCTGGAATTTTTCCTCCATCGGCGGGGCGCCTGGCAAGACCGCCCAGAAAACCCCGGCCAATTCTGGCGGCACTTCGGCGGAGTCGCTTTCCATCGGCAAGTTGCGCCTTGAAGACGGGCAAATCACGCTCGGCAGCACCAATTCACGCAAACGCACCGTCTACACCAAAGTGAACCTCACCGCCAGCGACGTCGCCATGAAAAATAATTTCCCGGTGCTCTTTTCAATGGAATTGCCCGGCGGCGGCACTATGAAGATTGACGGAAAAGTCGGGCCGGTGGATGCCAACGACGCCGCTCTCACTCCGCAGAACGTGAAGTTGACGATCGGCGGTCTGAATCTCGCCAGCACCGGCTTTCTGGATCCTTCGTTGGGACTGGGCGGCGTTGCGGATATGGATGCGAATCTGGTCAGCGACAAAGGCCAGATGGCCACGAAGGGCCAGTTGAAGCTCTCGAAGGCCGTACTTGTCGCGGGAGGAAGCCCCTCCGGTGTTCCTGTGATCGTCAATTTCGATACGAAATACGACCTCGTAAAAGGCACGGGTGTATTGCATCCTTCCACGATCAACATTGGAAATGCCAAATCCAATCTGAACGGAACCTATAAATCGCAGGGCGACGACTTTGCCGTGGATCTGAAAATCAACGGTGAAGGCCTTCCCGCCACCGACCTTGAATCTTTTCTTCCTGCACTGGGCATCCATCTGCCGGACAAGTCGCGGCTGAGCGCGGGCACTATGAATACAAACCTGCACGTATCCGGGCCGACCGACAAATTGGTCACCGATGGCAATATCGGCTTGTTTAATGGAAAACTGGCGGGATTCGATTTGGGCCAGAAATTGTCGGGCATCGGCTCGCTCGCGGGAATCAAATCGGGCGGCGACCTGCTTATTGAAAAATTCACCACCGATTTGCACATGGCCACGACGGGCCTTCGAGCGGACAACCTGGACGCTGTTGTTCCGGCGCTCGGTTCGATGGTCGGCAACGGCACGGTGGACGCGAAAAACAATCTCGACTTCAAACTGGTTGCCACGGTCAACAACAACGTCGCTACCGCTGCGGCTGGTTCCGCGGCCGGGGGCATGGTGGGCGGCAATGTCGGCAAAATGCTCGGCGGCGGCGCAGCGGGTTGCAAGAACGGCGGCATCAAGGTGCCATTGCAGATTCACGGCACCACGGCGAGCCCGCAATTTGTGCCGGATATTGGCGGCGCGGCGGCCAGCCTGCTCAAGTCGGAATTTTCCTGCGCTGGCAGCGGCGGCGCGGGCGGAATCACCAACGCGGCCGGAGCGCTCGCCGGCGGGGGCAAGGGCAGCACTGCGGATACCATCAACCAGCTCGGCGGTCTCTTTGGCAAAAAGAAGCCGTAACCCGGATAGCAAACCTGGTTCAAAGAGAGGCAAGCGGAATGCCGCTTGTCTCTTTTTTTGTCCCGGCTCTTGACGTTCTCCGACGTTGCCACTAGCCTCAATAGCCTGCGAGGGGTGCAAGTCCGACGGGGACTTCGCTGAACCAATAACGCCATCAGGACAAGGAGCAAACCATGAGGGGGTGGAGCATGCAGGTGCGCCTGCGGACATTTGTGCTTCTTGGAGTTGGTCTGGGATTTATGGCAGCCCCCGCCGTCAAGGGCCAGGGAGGCGAGCCGCGCACCTTCGCCATTCGAGGCGCCAAAGTTGTGCCGGTGTCGTCGGCGCCGCTGGAGAACGCAACCGTAGTGGTGTCGCGCGGATTAATCACCGCCGTCGGAACAAACGTCGCGATTCCTCCGGACGCCTGGGTGATTGATGGCAAAGGTCTCACGGTCTATCCCGGATTAATCGATGGGTTCACGGATGTTGGCCTGACCGCCGCAACTTCTTCCGCGCCAGCGGGCGACGCCGGTGCTCGCGGACCGCAAACCGTTTCGCGCGGGCCGGAAGACCGTCCCGCAACCACACCCTGGCGAAACGCCGCAGATGAAGCGAATCCAACCGATCCGCGACTAGAGACCTGGCGCTCCGCTGGTTTCACTACTGTGATTGCCGCGCCCAAAGGCGGGATGTTTCCAGGCCAGGCGGCTGTGCTCGATCTCGGCGGCGAGCGGGCCGGTGATCTGGTGGTGAAATCACCAGTCGCAATTCCTGTTTCGTTGCAAGCGCCAGGAGGCTTCCGCAGTTACCCCGGTTCGGTGATGGGCGGGATCGCTTACGTCCGCCAGGTGTGGCTGGACACGAATTGGGAAACACAGGCTGAGGCTGTTTACGAAAAAAATCCGCGCGGCGTGGAGCGGCCGAAGTACGATCGCAGCGACGCGGCCCTGGCGGCCGCCATCGGGAAACACGCCGTTGTGCTGATTCCGGGAAACACCTCGCTGCAAATCCGCAGGGCGCTGCGTCTGGTGGAAGAATGGAAATTGAATGCCGTTCTCTATGGCGCGCAAATGAGTTACGAGGTTGCTCCGGAAATTGCCGCCAGGAAGATGCCGGTGCTGGTGGACCTGAAATGGCCGGAAGGTGAAAAAGACAGTGACCCGGAGGCGACGCCTTCGCTGCGTACGTTGCGTTTCCGCGACCGCGCGCCTTCTTCACCAGCGGCGCTTGCCAAAGCCGGCGTGAAATTCGCGTTCTATTCGGGCGGCATCACAGCGCCAAAGGAAATTTTGCCTGCCGTAAAGAAATCGATCGACGCGGGATTGAGTCCGGAAGCGGCGTTGCGTGCGCTGACTCTCTCGACCGCCGAAATCTTCGGCTTGGCGGAAACACTCGGCTCGATTGAAAACGGCAAGATCGCCAATCTCATCGTCACCGACGGGGACCTTTTCGATAAAAAGACGAAGGTGAAAATTGTTTTCGTCGACGGGCGAAAGTATGAGGTGCGGGAACCCCTGCGCCCCAGTGAACCTCCCAAAGGCGATTTGACCGGCAAGTGGAAATTGAGCTTTACGACCCCACAGGGCCAGGAAGAAGCCACCGCGGATCTCAGCATGCGCCCCGATGGCACACTCAGCGGCAGCGTGGTCAGCGATCACGGCAGCGGCAGCGTATTCAGTGGTTGGGTTAGCGGCGAGAAATTCAGTTTCTCGATCAACATCTCGATCGAAGGTAGCTCAAGTGATGTTGTTTTCACCGGCACGTTCGAGGGATCTTCCATGAAAGGCTCGATTCAGGCCATGGGGTACAACTTTGAATTCACAGGTACCAAACCCGCACGAATGGCATCTACGCAGGCCGGAGGTGCGCTGTGAAAATACGCGCAAACATCCTGTGCCTCGCGGCTTTGTGCATTTTCGCAAGTGGAACACATCTCTGCGCCGGGGAAAAAGTGGCGAGCGGCCCAGTAGTGGATGCGGCGCCGCCAGTGCTCTTGATTCGTAACGCCACAATCTTCACGGTTTCCCACGGCACCATCGACAAGGGCGACATCCTGATAAAGGATGGCAAGATCGCCGCAATCGGCGGCACGCTGAAAGCACCCGTGGACGCCGTGGTGATTGATGCTACCGGCCAGTTCGTGACCCCCGGCATCATTGATTGCCACTCCCATATCGCCGTGGACGGCAGCGTTAACGAAGGTTCCGTCTCGGTCTCCTCGATGGTGAACATTGCCGACGTTCTCGACTCCGACGACATTTCGATCTTCCGTGACCTGGCCGGAGGCGTCACAACTGCGAACATCCTGCACGGTTCCGCCAACTCCATCGGCGGGCAAACCATCGTCATCAAGCTGCGCTGGGGGCAACCCGCGGCGAAGCTGCCGTTCGAAGGCGCTCTGCTTGGCATTAAATTCGCTCTCGGCGAAAACCCGAAGCGTTCGAATTTCCGCGCCAGCGGTGTGCCGGACCGCTATCCCGTCACGCGCATGGGCGTCGAGGAGACGATCCGCAGCGCTTTCACCGAAGCGCGCGACTACAAAAAATCCTGGGACGATTACAACAAGCGTGTGGCGGCCGGCGAGAAAAACCCCCTTCCCCCGCGCCGCAATTTGAAACTGGACCCGCTGGTGGAAGTCCTCGAAGGAAAGCGCTACGTCCATGCGCACTGCTACCGCGAAGACGAAATCTTGATGCTGCTGCGCGTGGCGAAAGAGTTCGGCTTCCGCATCCAGACTTTCCAGCACGTGCTCGAAGGCTATAAGGTCGCCGACGAAATCGCTGCCGCGGGCTCAGGCGCGTCCACGTTTTCCGACTGGTGGGCCTACAAGGTTGAGGCGTACGACGCGATTCCCTATAACGCCGCGTTGATGACGAAGCGCGGCGTGCTCGTCTCCATCAACTCCGACGATGCGGCGGAAGCCACGCACCTGAACCAGGAAGCGGCGAAATCCATCCATTACGGCGGATTGACGCACGATGAGGCGCTGAAGCTCGTCACCCTGAATCCCGCCATCCAACTGGGCATCGACAAGCGGGTCGGCACCATCGACGTAGGCAAGGACGCGGACCTGGCCATCTACAACCACGATCCACTCAGCGCCTACGCCGTCGTGCAGAAAACGCTGATTGACGGCCGCGTCTATTTTGACCGTGACAAAGACCTGGCCGGGCGTGCGACGCTTGCGAAGGAAAAGAAAGATCTCCTCGAAAAGGCCAAAAAGAAGGCGGAAGAAGAAAAGAAGGCCGGCGAGAAGAAACCGGAAGAAAAGAAGCCTGATGAGAAGAAAACCGGAGAAGCGAAGCCGGAAGACAAACCAAAGCCCCCGCAAGGCGATGCGGGGTTGGGAGGTGCGCTATGAAACGCCTATCCCTGAATTTCTTTAATGGGATGATCGCGCTGCTTTCGTTGGGTGCTCTTGCGACCCATTCACAAACCGCCACGGACGCCGATATTGCCATCACACACGCAAAGATCTTCACCCTGGCCGGCGCGCCAATCGACGACGGCACCGTTGTGATTCACGAAGGCAAAATTGCCGTCGTTGGCGCAGGCGTTGCTATTCCCGTGGGAGCGCAAGTGATCGACGCGAAGGGCTTGCAGGTGTATCCCGGCCTCTTCGATCCGGTCACGCAAATGGGCCTGAGCGAAATCAGCGCAGTGATTGCCACGGTTGACACCACCGAGACCGGCCCGTTCAATCCCGACGTTACCGCCGCGACCGCGATTCTGCCCTCCAGCGCGCACATTCCCGTCACTCGCGCGTCGGGCATCACGGAAGTAATCGCGGCACCCGCCAGCGGCGGCTTCGACAGCCGCAACGCCACCAATCTGGTGGGTGGGCAAGCCTCCGCCGTCCACCTCGCCGGTTGGACGGCGGAAGAGATGCTCATCAACAAACAGGCGGCGATGGTGGTGGATTGGCCGGACTTCGAAACTCGTTCCTTCGATTTCTCCACATTTTCAATCAAGGAAAAGCCTTTCGCGGATGCAAAGAAGGAGTACGACAAACAGGTCAACGAACTCGTGGACTATGTGGAGCAAGCGCGGCACTACGAGCAAGCGCTGAAAAGCTCTCCCGGCGTTGGTTTTCAACGCGACGTGAAGCTTGAAGCGATGGCCCCCGTTGTTCGCGGTGAAATGCCGTTGCTTGTCTTTGCGGACAAGGCCCGCCAGATTCGCGACGCCGTCGAATTCTGCGACAAGCAGAAATTGAAAATCATTCTTGCCGGTGGCAAAGAAGCCTGGAAAGAGAAAGATCTTCTCCGCTCCAAAAGTGTGCCGGTCATTCTTCGGCCTACGCTCGCCGAGCCGTCGGAGGAAGACGACGCATACGACCGGCTGCTGACCCAGCCTGAGGAACTTCGCGCCGCGGGAATTAAAATCGCATTCGGCAGCTTTGACAACAGCTTCGCACGGCGTCTCGGGCAAAATGCCGCGAACGCCGTGGCGCACGGCCTGCCCTACGATGAGGGGTTGAAGGCCGTTACGCTCTATCCCGCGCAAATGTTTGGCCTGGACTCAAAACTCGGCACTATCGAAAAGGGAAAGCTCGCCAATCTTATCGTGACCAACGGCGACCCGCTCGAGGTAACCACCGACGTTCGCTACCTCTTTATCAACGGCCAATTGACATCCACGGACAACAAACAAAAGGCCTTGTACGAAAAATACTTGAATCGCCCGAAGGCCGCCCGCTGACCTGGACGGTGCGACCCGATGTGGCGCCACGCGTTGAAAAAAGTAGCCTCGGGTACCGCAACTTTTTGCCGGGTCCCGAGTATCTAAGAGTGGAAAGCCATGCGTACACTCAGCCTCATCGCTCTTCCACTCCTTCTTTCAGCTCTCTTCGGCGCGCCGGTGCTTGCCGACGAAGCCCAAAAAATAATTGACCAGTACCTGAAAGCCGTCGGTGGGAGCAAGGCCATCTCCCGTCTGCAGACTCTCTCCATTGACGGCAGCGTCGCCGTCATCGGCGATGCGCCGCCCGGCACATATGCGTTCAGGGCAAAACGGCCCAACCGGTTTTACACCGAGCTGCGCGCCGGCGGCGACACTCTGATTGAATCGTACAACGGCAAATCCGCCTGGCACGAGTCCGCCGACGGGCAAATCAGTACGATGCTTGGGCACGACGCGGTGGAGATGGAAATTGCCGCCCAGTATTACAACGCGCGCCTCGAATCACTGGCCAAGCGCAAAGTCGGCGCCGCGTACAAGGGAGAAGCGCAGGTTCGCGGCCGCGCGGCGCAGGAACTGGAGTTAACTTATCCGGCGGGTCTGCAGTGGCATGTCTTTTTCGATTCGCAAACCCACCTGATCCTGGAAGAAAAGGCGCAAATCGCCGGAACCCCGCGGGAGGTCTATTACGATGACTATCGCGCCGTGAACGGCGTGAAGGTGCCCTACAAAATCGATCTCAAGCTCGGCAACGACAGTTACTCGATCAGCGTAATCCGCGTGGGCGTTAACGAACCCATCGGAGAGCGCGTGTTCGATTTCCCGATGAGGTCCCAAGTAAAGTTGCCGGACCTGAAAAAACTCTTTGAACAACTCGACGCGAACCAGAAGCAGATCGACAAGCTCAAAGAGAACTACGCCGGAACCCGCTTGGAAGAAGAGACCGAATACGATAAATCCGGCAAAGTGACGAAAAAGGAAGAAAAGGAATTCACCTTTTTCTATCTCGACGGAGAAGAAATCTCCACGCAGGTCAAGAAGGACGGCAAAGAACTAAGCGAAAGCGAGCAGAAAAAGGAAAACGAGCAGACCCGGAAGCGCATCGAGGAAGTCCAGAAACAAACCAAGAAGAAAGAAGCCAAAGAAGAAAAGGCCAAGGAAGAGGGCAAAGCCGAGAAGGAGAATGACGAGCCGGGCATCGAAGTCTTCTTGCGAACTTCCCAATTTGTGAATCCTCGCCGTGAACGCTTCCGCGGACAAGACGTGCTCGTGTTTGACTTCGAACCCAACCCCGAATACAAAACCAAAAACCTGGTGGAGCGCCTGGTGAAAGAGTTGGCCGGAGTCGTCTGGGTGGATGAAAAAGCAAATGATGTGGCGCGGCTGGAAGCGTATTTCGTGGGCGACTTCCACCTTGGCGGCGGAATCCTGGCCAGCGTTCAGAAGGGGACCAGCTTCGTCTTCGAGCAGGCGTATCTAAACAACGAAGTGTGGCTCCCAACCTACGAAGAGGCCCATATGGGAGCGCGAGTGCTGCTTGTAAAGGGTTTCAAGCTGAACGAAATTACCCGTTATTCGGACTATAAACGCTTCAATGTCGAAACTCTCAACAACATTGGCAAGCCGAAGGAAGCTGCGCCGGCAACGGCTCCGTCCACAATTCCAATGTCACCGCCAGCGAATCCAAACTGACCAATATTAATTCAAGTGGGAAAACCAACTAGAGCGATCAAGCGGCGGGGGTTTGGCTAAGGACTTCGCGCACTTTCCGCACCAGCGCCGCCGGTGAAAACGGCTTCTGCAGGAACGCGAGTCCCTCTTCCAACATGCCGCCGCTGGTGATCACGTTTTCCGTATATCCGGACATGAAGAGCACGCGAATGCCTCGACGTTTCGCGGAAATCCGCTCTGCCAATTCGCGCCCGCTGGTGCCGGGCATCACCATGTCCGTCAGCAGCAGGTGAATTTCACCTGGGAAACGCGCGGCAATCCGCTCCGCGTGTTGAGGATCCAACGAAGGAATGACGTCGTACCCTTTTTCCGCCAGCACGGTCAGGATCAGTTCCCGCACGGCCTCCTCATCTTCGACAATCAGGATCGTTTCCGTCCCGCGTTGTTCCCTCGGCGCGGCCTGCGTAGCGGTGGCCCCCTCGGTAACCTCGTCCACACGCGGCAGATAAACCTTGAACGTGCTGCCCTTGCCTGGTTCGCTGTACACCCATATGTAGCCGCCGCTCTGCTTCACAATGCCGTACACCGTCGAAAGCCCAAGCCCAGTTCCGCGCCCGCTCTCCTTCGTGGTGAAAAACGGTTCGAAAATGTGCGCCACCGTCTGGTGATCCATGCCCACGCCGGTATCCGAAACGGCCAGCATCACGTAACGTCCGGGCTTCACCGAAACATGGTCCACCGCGTAATTTACATCGAGCTCGGTGTTGCAGGTCTCCACCACCAACCGCCCGCCCTCCGGCATCGCGTCACGCGCGTTCACCACCAGGTTCATGATCACCTGCTCCACCTGCGCAGGGTCGGCTTTCACTTTGCCAAGATCGTCCTTCACGCGCGTGACCATTTCGATCCGCTCGTCCATCAGCCGCCGCAGCAGTGAATCCAGATTCAGAACTATTTTGTTCAGGTCCAGTATTTTCGGCTGCAGCACCTGCTTGCGGCTGAACGCCAGCAACTGCCGTACCAGCGCCGCCGCTCGTCCCGAAGCATTCTCGATCCGCTCAATGTCCGCATGCGCTTCGCTCGGAAGGTGCGCTCGGCTCAACGCCAGCTCCGTGTAACCCGAAATGATGGTCAGGAGATTGTTGAAGTCATGCGCGATGCCCCCGGCCAGGCGGCCAACTGCCTCCATTTTGCGCGACTGCTGCAGTTGCGTTTCCAGCGCTTTCCGCTCCGTGATGTCCACCATAATCCCTTCCATCACCGGGTGCGAATTGCTTCCTTGCACGATCACCGCTGTGTCGCTCAGCCACACATCTCGTCCGTCTTTTCGCCTCACGCGAAACTCCGCCTGGAAGGGAAACCCGTTCTGGCTCCGTTCTTCCGCCGCGGCCACGATTGCCAAATCGTCGGGGTGGATGTGTTGATCCCAATTCGGCGAAAGAGCCAACCACTCCTCCGGCGAGTAGCCCAGTATGTTTTCCACCTGCGGGCTGATGTAAAACCATTTCCCGTTAATGCCGATTTCAGCGATGTAAGTGATCGCGTTGACGTGTTCGACCAGCATCTGGTACTTGGTTTCCGCGTCCGCCCGTGCTTTCTCGGCTTCCTCGCGCTTTGATAGATCCCGGCAGGCGCACACTGTTCCGCCGTCTGGCATGCGGCCTACATGGAATTCCACCGGAATTCGACTTCCGTCCGGCCGTCGCAGTTGCAAATTACCAGACCACTTGCCGCTTTCCCGCAATCCCTTGCGTACCTGCGATTCAAGTTCCCCCAGCGGTTGGAACGCATAGACCACTTTCCACGGCTGCCCCACAATCCGTTGCGGGGAATCAAATCCAAGCATCGAAGCAAGTGCGGAATTGGCGTAGCTGTGCACGCCTTTATCGTCCAGAATTCCAATTCCCTCGATGGAGGAGTCCATCGCAAGGGTCTGCCGCCGTACCGTTTCTTCGCCCTGCTGCTGGCGATACTGTGTCAGCCCGATTCGCACAGCGTAGCAGCTGAACGAGATGCCCAACAAAGTGAATCGAATGGCTCTCAATCCGGGGCCCAATTGCGCCACCTGAATCAGAATCGCCATCGGTGCGAAAAAAAACATTCCGTTGTTGACCAGGATTTCGGCCAGCGAGTGATTGCGCTTACTTACCCGGGCCTCCGACTCGGCTGCGGATTGCCAGGTGGCCGCCCAAAAAGCCCCAAAAAGCAGTGGGATCGTCCAACCCAGGTCAGACCACGTGCCGGTTGGCATTTCGTGTGCAAGCTGCATTTTGGAAACGACGGTTGCCAGGGTTCCATACACCAGGATGTAGGCCGCCAGTCCGCCAAACAGCCTTTGGGCCTCGCGGGTGGCGCTTCGTCTCCACTGAATCAGCGCCAGCAGGAAGATCACCGAAACTCCGGCCGTCATCACTTCAAATTCCCGGACAAGCGCCTCTTGATAACCCAGATTGATGGCCGGCAGGTAGTACGCGCCGAAGTAAACCAGGAAAAACAGAATGCCGATCTGCACGAAGTCCAGCACTTCGGGCGTGTCCACTCGCGAGTCCTCTTTATCCTGGTTCAGGAAAATGGCCATCACGAAGAACATGCCGTGCGTGTCAAACAGAAAACGAATTAGCGAGCCCGGGGGTGGCTCACGAAACCGAAAAATCTCGTAGTACATCCAGCCAAAATCGGACACTCCCCACACGGCCATGCCGAACCCAACCAGAATCCAGAACGAGCGACCGAAACTTGGCGATCGCCGCGCCGCTTGAAAACACATGGCCGCAGCCAGAAAACTAGAGAAAATTTGCAGTGCATTACCAACCAGAGAACCGAAGGGAGAGGTGCCGAGGAACACTACGGCCGCAACATGGAGGGTGACCACGCAGAGGGCCGCCACGACCAACGACCGGGGAAGGGGACGAAGACTCAAATATAAGTCCTAGTACTGTATCTACATTCAGTTTAGGGGAGTTCCGCTTTGGGAAAGGTCCGCTGGCTAGAACTGTGCCCGGTTGGTCACCGCTACTTTGAAATCCCTTGGCGAAATCTCCGTGTCCCCCAGGTATTGACTCAACTCGGTACAAGCATACGCCTCTCTTGCCCCATAACGGGTCAGGGAGTTGCTTTTTCGGCTGGTCTTTTTGGGGATCCCTTGTGAATCTGCTCGGGCTTCTTACCGACCTTCGAACGGGTAGCGGTCCTGCGATTGTACGGCGGCAGCGACACGTCGGCGCAAGGCTATTGTGTCCACGGCCGGCCGCTTACCGAAGCGCTTCAGCACGGCCATCTGCGTGGTCAGCATGTCGCCTTCATGAACGGCGGCGATGGCGCGCTTGGCTTCGTGATCCACGCGCTCGGCGGCATCCGCAATGAATACGCGCGCGGCATCAATCATCACGGCCGAAGCAGCCTCGCCCTTGCTGGCTGCAGCCTTCTGCGCGCGAAGCAAGGTGGATTCCATCGCATAAACTTCCATCACAATGTTGGCCAGCGCGCCGATCAATTCCTGCTCGTCGGCCAGCTTTTCCCGGAATTTCTGCACCGCGCCGCCTGAGGCTTGCAGGAACATTTTCTTGCAGTTGGCGATGGTGCGCGCCTCCTCTGCCAGCACGCCTTCCGGTGCTTCTTCGAACGAGGGCCCAGCCAGAATTTCATCGGCCAGCTTCATCGCCGCCGGAATCAACGCCAGTTGGCCGCCCATGGCGCGCTTCATCAGCATCTGGATGATCAGCATGCGGTTGATTTCGTTGGTGCCTTCAAAGATGCGGTTGACGCGCGAATCCCGGTAGGCGCGGCAAACAGGGTAGTCTTCGTGGAAGCCGTAGCCGCCGAAAATCTGCACCCCTTCGTCCACCACATAGTCCAGCATCTCGCTGCCGTACACTTTCGAAATGGAACTCTCAATCGCGTATTCTTCCAGCACCTTCATCGTGTTCTGCGCTTTGTCGCCGGAGCCGGAGGCGGCGTGCATCGCGGCTTCGATGTTGCCCGCGGTCCGGTAGATCATCGATTCCACCGCGAAAATCTGAATCGCCATCTCCGCCAGTTTTTCCCGCATCAGACCGAACTCGCCGATCTGCTTGCCGAACGCCTTGCGCTCCTTCGAATATTTCGAAGCGGTCATCAGTACGTGTTTCGATCCGCCCACGCCCGACGCACCCAGTGTAAACCGCCCCGCGTTCAGCACGTTAAACGCAACGATGTGCCCGCGGCCGATTTCGTGCAGCACGTTTTCCTTCGGCACCGCGCAGTTTTCCAGGAAAATCGGCGTCGTCGAACTTCCGTGAATTCCCATTTTGTGCTCTTCGTTGCCGGGCTTGCAGCCGGGGAACTTGCGTTCCACGATGAACGCCGTGAACTTCTCTCCGTCCACCTTCGCAAACACCACGTACAAATCCGCGAAGCCCCCGTTGGTGATCCACATCTTTTGCCCGTTCAGGATGTAATGAGTGCCTTCCTTGTTCAATTCCGCGCGCGTCAGCGAATTCTGTGCGTCGCTGCCGGCCTGCGGCTCCGAAAGGCAATAGGCGCCGATCAGTTCGGCGCTTGCCAGCTTGGGCAGGTATTTTTTCTTTTGCTCTTCCGTTCCGAAATAAACAATCGGCAGCGTGCCGATTCCGGCGTGCGCTCCGTGTGTCACCGCAAAGCCGCCGTAAATGGAAATTTTTTCCGTCAGAACGGTTGTGGCAATTTTGTCCAGGCCCGCACCGCCGTATTCTTCCGGCGTCCCACCGCTCATCAACCCAAGCTCCGCCGCCTTGCGCACCAACTCCGCCATCAGGCCCGGTTTCTTGTTTTCCAAGTCCTTTGCCAGCGGCAGCACTTCCTTCAGCACAAACTCTTCCGCCGTCTGCCCGATCAGTTTCTGATCGTCCGAAAGATCCGCCGGAGTAAAGATGTCCGCGGGGGCTGCGGATTCCAGCAGGAAACTGCCGCCCTTCGCTGCGGGTTTGGTCAGAAGGGAAGTGGCCATGGGTGATGCTCCTTGCCGGCTCGGGGGCCGCTCGCAAAATTCAAACAACCGTTTGAAAATTCCAGACCTGAAATTTTACCCATAGCGCCGGGGTTTTCGCAATAGTCTGTTGGGCCAGCCTGTCGAATCTTGCCCCGGCTCGCCAAACGGACAACCGTTTTGTCCGCCGAGAAATGGGGCGACTCCCCGGGCCACTTGTGTCAGACTGCCGCCAACCGCCCGAATCCGAAATTCTTCAGGAGGAGGATCAATGGGATGCCCTGTTGTGCATTTCGAGATCGGCTGCCGCAACCTGCAGAAGACGCAGGACTTTTACTCCCAGATGTTCGATTGGAAGATGCAGCCCATGGGTCCGGCCGCAATGATCGCGACCGAAGCCGGCGGCATCGCCGGTCACATGTCCGCGTTGGGGCACGAACCGCATCACTACACGATTTTTTATGTGGAAGTGGAAGACGTGGGGGCCTATCTCAAAAAGGCGGAGGGGTTGGGCGGTAAAACCCTCGTCCCACCAGTGAAAATCCCCGCCGGCACCTTTGCCTGGATGCAGGATCCCGAAGGCAACACCGTCGGCCTCTGGAAGGCAGGCAACTGAGAAGTTACACCCGCTCGAAGATGCCTGCAGCGCCCATGCCGCCGCCGATGCACATCGTCACCATACCGTAACGCGCATTGCGCCGTTCGAGTTCGCGTATCAGCGACGCGGTAAGTTTTGCGCCGGTGCAGCCAAGTGGGTGGCCAAGGGCGATCGCCCCACCATTTGGATTTACCCGCGCGGGATCCAGATTCGCCTGCTGAATCACTGCTAGCGACTGCGCCGCGAACGCTTCATTCAATTCGATTATCGCAACGTCGCCCAGCGACAGCCCCGCCAGTTTCAGTGCTTTCGGAATTGCATACACCGGCCCGATGCCGAACTCCTCCGGCGGGCATCCAGCGGTAGCGTAGGAAATAAACCGCACTTGTGGCTTCAGCCCCAATTGCGCGGCCTTCGCATCACTCATCAATACAACCGCCGCAGCGCCATCGCTCATCGGTGAACTGTTTCCCGCCGTCACCGTGCCCTTTACATGAAACGCAGGCTTCAACCCCGCCAGCACTTCCATCGAAGTTCCCGGCCGCGGCAGTTCATCCCTATCGAATGAAAAAGTCTGAGTTGCTGCTTTTGCTGGCCCCTTGCTCTTCGCGCCGTTGCCATTCGGCAGGGAAGTAATCTTCACCTCTACCGCAACTGTTTCATCCTTGAACCTGTCGGCTGCAAGCGCCTCCACCGCTTTCCTGTGCGAATCCACCGCGAACTGATCCGCCTGCTCGCGTGAAATGCCGAACTTCCGCGCAATGTTCTCCGTCCCCAGCCCCATGTTGATGTACGCATCCGGATAGTGATCCACCAGCCACGGATTTGGCGAAATCTTGTTTCCGCCCATCGGCACCAGCGACATCGATTCCGTGCCGCCGGCGATAATCACTTGCGCGCCGCCGCCGCGAATGCGCTCCGCGCCCAAAGCGATGGCCTGAAGCCCGCTGGAACAGAAGCGGTTTACGGTCATCGCCGAAGTTTCAACCGGAAGTCCCGCGCGCAGCGCCGCAATTCGCGCCACGTTCATGCCTTGCTCACCCTCGGGCATCGCGCAGCCCAAAATCACATCGTCAATTTCTTTGGGATCGAGCCCCGGCACACGCACCAGCGCTTCCTTGATAACCAACGCAGCTAGATCGTCGGGCCGCGTCGTGCGCAGCGAACCTTTGTATCCGCGCCCCACTGGAGTTCGAACGGAAGAAACGATAACGGCATCAGCCATAGCTAGCCTCTTTCCTGCTCAATTCTCCCGATTGTCGGCCGCTGCGTCCAAAAAAGCAAATCGGCAAAAAAACAGGCGCAGTTTCCCGCGCCTGTCTGCTGAAAAGCCGAACTGCGAAGTTTCCCATTAGAACTGCAATCGCAGCCCGAACTGTATGACACGCGGTCCGCCTCCGCCGAGTCCCGGATTCCCCTGCGCCACATCCGGGGTTTGCGTAATCTGCCCGAACGTATCCGACCCGAAAGACCCCTGGGGCAGGGCAAAATTTGGGTGGTTAAAGAGGTTGAAGAATTCCGCCCGGAATTGCAGAAGCATTGGTTCTCGAATCGGGAAGTCCTTGGTCACGGAAAAATCCAGATTGTGAAATCCGGGCCCATAGATCGCATTGCGCCCCAGATCTCCAAACGTGCCGTCCGCCGGCTGGCTGAACGCGGCGGGGTTCAGATATCCGCTGGTCGGCGACCAGTTGGAGAGAATGGGATTCACGCCGGCGACCACGTTCGGGCGCTGGTGAAAATTGAAAGTTCCGCTGTTGTCATTTGAATTGACAATGGGAATGGGACGGCCGGATTGAATCGTGAGGATCGTATTCAGTTGCCAGCCGGCTCCCAGCAGATTCGGCACGCGCGGCAGGGTCGGGACGCGATACGTAATGGCCGAAGTCCACCGATGGCGCGTGTCGAATGTGGACGGCCCCTTTTCCGCACGCAGATTGTCCGAATTTTGCGGAAACGCCGCGCTGGCAAAGTTGAAATCGATTCCGTCGGAGGCTCCATCAATCGATTTCCCCCAAGCGTAAGTGGAAAATCCGGAAATTCCATGGAACTGTGCCAGGCGCACGGTGGTTTGCAGCGCATGGTATGTGGAATTTGCGCCTCCGGAGAAAACGTCAATCGTTCCCCACTGCGCGTTCGTAAAGTCCTGGTTCTGGTCGTACAAGCGGGTCAACTTGGTTCCTTTCGTTCCTACATAACCGATTTCTAAGGCGACGCTTTTTCCAAGTTCCTGCTGCACATTCAGGCTCCAACTCTGTACATAGGGAGTCCGGAGATTCAGATCGGTGATGAAGATGGATTGGGGAAACACAGTCGGCGTGAAGACCGTGCCCGTCGCAGTTCCATTAAACGCATTGGAGTTGAAATCCAGCGCGCCCACGAAAAACGGGCTGCTCGAAAGCGAGGAAACCGGGTTTGTGGCGATGCCCGCGGAGTTGGTGAAGTTGGCGATCAGGTTGTTCTGAGGCGTGTAGTCGTAATAGAAACCATAGCCTGCGCGAACCACCGTATTCCGCCGCGGGTTCCAGGAAATTCCAAGTCGCGGCGCAAAATTATTCAGGTCGCGCCGGTATACGTTCGGCAATGTAGGCGATCCCACCTGCACAAGATTATCATTGGCGTCGAAATTCGAGAGCAGGTTGTGCTTTTCACCGAGTGGCCCAATGTACTCCCAGCGTAGGCCCGCGGTGACCGTCAGGTTGGGCCGCAGCCTGAATTCATCCTGGCCGAAGAATCCGAAATTATTATTGAACGTGAACCGTTGCGTGTTGCCAGCATTTCCCAGCGCAAAGATGTTCCCGATATAGAAATTAGCGAGTTCATTGACGATTCGATCGTCCGAAAGCGTGGGGCAAGAGCCGTCGTCAAGCGAGACGCAGGTATTTACGTCCAGCAAACCTCGCTCCAGGTTATCGTTGAAGCTCTGCACGTCATAGCGGTGATATTCACCGCCAAACTTGATCGTGTGATGCCCGTGAATCCAGGTGTAATTGTCCAGAATCTGAAACGTTTCGCTCACCCGTCCGCGCGGCACGCTGAACCCGGTCGCACCCAGGTTCTCCAGGTCTCCGTTGAAATCGATTTCCGGCAACCCGACATGGCTGGTGCCCATATCCAGCCCGAGCAAATTGGGATCGATGAAATTCGGATTGCCCGGCGTCGCATCCGCGGAGTTGAAGCCGGTGCGAAAACGCGAGTAACCGAACCGAACTTCATTGAACTTAGTCGGGGACAAGGTCGTCAGCCAGTTCACGGAAACCACCTGCACCCGTGTCGGCGAAATCTGCGCAAAATTGGCCAGCCGCGAACCGCTGCCAAATCCGTCGAGCGAGCCCAGCGGGAACACCTGATCGCTCTGCCCAAACGCATACCGGCCGCTCAGCGAATTGTTGTCGTTGAGCCGGTAGTCGATCTTGCCGATCAGGTTGTTGCCGTCGTTTTTGTCGCGCACGGAATACGCCAGTGAGTTCGAATCGCTGGTCGGCAACAGGTCGGTAATCTTGATCAGCGCCTGGTTGACGTTCGGCACCGTCTGAACTGGGTTGTTCACGGCCACAGCCTGCGCCGCTGCGATCTGCGCGGCGGAAGGAACCGTCAGCGTAAAGTCGGAGCCCACACGTTCCCGCTGTCCCTCATAGGCGAAAAAGAAAAACGCACGATCCTTGATCACGGGGCCGCCCACCGATCCGCCGAAATTGTTGTTGTTGAAGCGTGACTGCGGGTTTGGCGTTCCGTCCTGCTGCAGCGCGGTATTGAAATAATTGCGAGCATCAAACGCGGAGTTCCGGTTGTACTCGTAAAGCGAGCCGTGCAGACGATTGGTGCCCGAGCGCGTGATGATATTGACCACCGCTCCTGAATTGCGCCCGTATTCGCTGCCGAATTGCGACTGGATGCTGAACTCCTGAATCGCATCCAGCGGCAGCAGCGTCGCCGGCGCGCCCGTGATGCCCACCTGGTTCAAGGCCGAGTTGTTGAAGAAGGGATCATTGTTGTCCGTCCCATCCAGGTTATAATTGTTCGAACGGTCGCGGTTGCCGTTGATGTTGAATTGCCCAAAGCCTTTCTCGCTTCCCGCCACGCCTGAGCCTTCCACGGTCACGCCGGGAGTCAACGCTACAAGTTTTCCGAAGTCGCGTCCGTTTAGCGGCAATTCCTGCACCAGTTGCCGGTCCACCACCTGCGATAGAGTGGTGCTCGATGTTTCCACCAGCGGCACCGTCTCCACCACCGTTACCGTGTCTTGCCGGTCTTTCACCTGGCTCAGCGACACGCCGATGATCGTTTCCGCTCCCACTTCCACGCGAACCCGCGTAACCCGCGCCTCCTGCAACCCCGGCGCCATCGCTGAAATTTCGTACTCTCCCGCGGGCAACTCCAGAAAGCGATACTCGCCATCCTCGTCGGCGGTCACCTCGCGCGTTTCGCTGGTGCCCAGATTCCGCGCGATCACTTTCGCTCCGGCCACCCGCAGGCCGTGCGCGTCCGTAATCTCACCGCGAATCGCCCCGCGGAAAGATTGCGCGGCCACATCCGTGAATTTTCCATGGACCAGCAGTGCAAACATAAACACCAATCCCAACCGCAATCCAAAAGTTACTGCGCTCCGTAAGTTCATCACCTGTTCCTTTTTCTTTTGGGACCCATCCTTGGATGGATGGAGTCCATGCATGGGCCTGTCGCCCATGCAGCCTGAATTGTCCCCTGGAAAGTATCCTGCCCGTCGAAAGGACTCAGCCGGCTTGAGACGTGCGGCGACACCACCGCATTCCTCTACATCGTCCGCTTAGACGAACGCCCCGCCCCGGCGAAAGCAGATTCCCGCGATGCTTCTCGTAATTTGCCCGCATCATTTCACCCCGAGGGGCACCCCTTTTTTCGGGATGAAAATCGGCGCGGGAGGCGCGATCTTGTTCACCGCGGAAAAACTGCGCTCGTTCAGCGCCAACCCCACCCGCCCGCGCGAATCAACGTACAAGAGCGGATCGCCAACGGGCACATCCATGAACGTCTTCGCATATGGCGCCGTGAACGGCTTCTTGTTCAACAGGACCGTCACCCGCTCGCCCACTTTGTAACCAAGATTCTTGAACTCCTCGCCGGTTATGTCGGTGATCAATGATCCAAATGGGTCATCCAACGCGATTACTTCGCCTTCAACACCCTTCTCGGTGACCGTGCCCGTTTTTGGCGTCAGCCGGACCAGTTGCTGCACCTCTTGGCCAATCAGCGTGTAATCCCATCCCGCCGCCAGGTGCGCTCCAACCGGCGAAAAAATATCCCGCCCGTGAAACGTGGAAGAAATCGTGTCACCAATCATCCAACTGGTGTTGGTAATTTCCCGCGCGGAGTCCAGCCCGTCGCGGTCGATCACAGGCGACACCAGTCCGTTATCCGGCACCACAAAATACTGGCCCTTCTTGGATTTCACCACCACCGCCTTCCGGTTCGTCCCAACCCCCGGATCGATCACCCCCACAAACACTGTTCCCGGTGGATAGTAAGGCGTCACCCCCGCCAGAAACCGCGCCCCCTCCTCAATGGAAAAAGGTGTCACCTGGTGAGAGATATCCATAATGCGGATATCAGGGGCGATCCCCAGCATCACAGCTTTGCAGATGGCCACCGCATCATTTGCGGTCCCAAAATCCGTCATAAACACCACAAGCGGACGGCTGCCCGCTCGTTGCCCGGCCGTCGCAGGACCCTTTGCCACCGGTTCCGTTTTGGAGCAGGCAACAAGCGTGAACGACAAGGTGAAAATCGCGAGAATCAAAAATGTATGGATTTTTCCGCATCGCCGAAACTTCATCAGAGACATCTCCGTTTTTGAAATACCACAAACGCCGGATTAATTCCGGACTCACTCATTCTGTTGGAGTTGGAAAGCCCGCGTCCCCCAGACACGAAGCCAATCGCGCTCGATCGAAATGCGCGACCCAGACTCACCCCGAAGACAGAATTAGTATACGGGATACCTCAAATCGCTAGCCAGCATTCCTTTCCGAGGAACGAATTGCACCCTCCAGGGATTTTCATTAGACTCCCACCACCTGCCCGGGATTTGAACTAGACCATCGCTTTCCGCCGCCCGCGTAAGGCCCGCGGGTTTTACGCAAAATGGATCATTTAGGAGGACGCACATGAGTCGCACTCTGCTTAGTGTGTTTTCGCTTCTGCTCACAGCCTGCGCGGCACGCGCCGACCAGGTCGTATTGAAGAATGGCGACCGCCTGACCGGGAAAATCATTTTCGGCGATGGCAAAACATTGTTGCTGAAGTCCGAGTTTGCGGGCGACGTCACTATCCAGTGGGATGCCATAACCGGCCTCGAGTCCTCCGAGAACCTCAATATCACCCTTAAGGATGGCACCCGCCTCTCCGGCAAAGTCACCACCCAGGACGGAAAATTCACAGTTGCCGAGACGCCCGCTGCCGCAACTCATTCCGCCGCGGCGAAGGAAACCATCGTGGCCGTCCGCAACGATGCCGAACAGCACAGCTTCGACGTCGAGACTGAAAAAACGACCCATCCCAGGTTCAATTACTTCTGGCGAGGAACGGTGGACACAGGCCTGGCGCTGACCCGCGGCAACTCAGAAACTGTCAATTACACCCTGGCCGCTAAGGCCATTCGCGAAACACCCCGAGACAAATTGACTGTCTACGGAGATTACATTTTTGCAAACAACAGTTCCATTCCTCCAGCCGTTACCACCGCCAACGCCCTCGATGCCGGTCTTCGCGGTGACCTGAACATCCGCCCGCGCGTTTTCGTCTTTGCCCTCACCGATTTCCAGACCAACCAGCTCCAGCACCTCGACCTGCGCAGCGTATTTGGCGGTGGCTTCGGATATCACGTCATCAAAACTGCCAGCACGACTTTCGATATCTTTGGTGGTATCACTTACGACCGCGATTCCTTTGGCGCCTACAACATCACCAACCCCGCGCCTCCGCCGGTTTTGCTTCTGATTCCCTCAGCTGCTCAAAATAGCGCCGAGGCCGTTGTCGGCGAGGAATTCGACACCAAACTCTCCAAGCGCACCAGCGTTACAGAGCGATTCTCTTTCTACCCGAACCTTTCCCACACTGGCGATTATCGCTTCCAGCTCGATTCCACCATCAGCACGCAGATGAAGAAATGGCTCAGCTGGCAGGCCACTCTCAGCGACCGCTATATCAGCTATCCGCCGGTCGGGCTGAAGGCAAACGATTTGTTGCTCTCTACAGGCTTGCGTGTTATTTGGGGTAAAGGAAAACAGTAGGAGTAACCCCCGCTCAGGAAAATAACCGTTGCTCCCTCGGGAGCCAAGGAGGAATTTCGTATGGGCTTTCTTGCATGGATTATCACAGGCCTCATCGCCGGTTGGTTGGCAGGCACAGTAATGAAGGGCGGTGGCTACGGCATTCTTGTGGACATCATCCTCGGCATACTGGGCGGCATCGTCGGAGGATGGGTTTTTGGACTGATCGGCATCTGGCCGGGCGGCGGGATAATCGGAGCCATCATCGTTGCGTTTGTAGGCGCGGTCATCCTTGTTTGGATCACGCGCTTGATAAAGAAGGCTTAGGTCCGAATAACTCAGCCTCGGGTTGCGCCGGGCGTACCTTCCCGCGCATCCGGGGCCTTTTTTCTCGCCATCAAGTCCCCCTCGGCGGCCACCAAAAGGTCCAAACTCTGGCCAGGACATCCACCTGTCCCCTGTCCCAAAGGGCAGGTTTTTCCACAGGACAGTACCCGAACCCAAAGCGAAAATTAGCCCCTTCTGAAACCACTCGCTAACCTGCTTATAATCTGCATTTTCCGGACGACAAGAGCAAGATATGTACGTACTAGGAGATTCGTTTACCCCCATTTTTGGTGCTACTGTACCATTCCCCTCTAGCACCCCTTCCTGTCTAATGGGACAGGTCAGCAGATTGGACCCTTTGGTCAAGGGAAGTCATCCAATCGGGGTAGGTCGTTTCAGTCAGTAGTTCAGATTTATCGGGGTCGCAAAAAGAGGGGCGGGCAAGGATGAGCAAACAGGACAAGGGTCGCAAATGGATTTGGTGGTTTCTGGGGACAATCGCTGCAATGCAGCTTTACTTCGTACGCGAGCTGCTGGCCGCTTTCGCGATTTTCATTCTCGGTTTCGCAGTGATCGGCATTGGCATCGCCACGCTTTACATGGCGCAGAAGACTTGGGAAGCGGGAGTCGCGCAGTTGGCGGCCAGCCGGAACCCGGTGCTTCTCGCCGTGCGGCGCAGCGTTGCGTCGGTTGAAGATCTGGCTCGCCGGCCGATTCGGCGCCCCGATTCGCAGCCGGTTTCCTAAGGGGTTGTTTCTGCTTCGCTGAGCACACAGATTCGGGAACTGCAGTTGGACCTTGGGCGGTTCCCAAATCTGTAGCATGCAGCAAAGGGCCAGCCGTCCTGAGAGAGCGGCTGGCCCGCTCCTTTTTTATTCCAATTCTTCCGCTAGCAACTGCTGGAACGCACGCTTTTTTCTCGCCTCCAATTCTGGTATCTTTGCCGCGCCTTGGAGGTTTTGATGAATTCCTTTTTCAATCGACTTGTTCGCTTAGTGCTCGTCGCAGCGTTTCTTTATGCATCGAATTGCCAAGCCCAGGAAAAACCTGCGCCGGCAGTGAAGAAACTGGCCATACGCGCCGGCCGCTTGATTGACGGCAAGAGCGACACGCCCATCGCCAACGCGTTGATCCTGGTGGAAGGCGACAAAATTGTCAGCGTCACGCCGGGCGGAACTGCGCCCGCGGGCGTTGAATTGATCGATCTATCAAAAGCCACCGTGCTGCCCGGCTTCGTGGACGCCCACACCCACGTGCTGCTGCAGGGCGACATCACTCAGGAAGACTACGACGCGCAACTCCTCAAGCAGTCCATCCCATACCGCGCTATCCTGGGCGCACGCAACGCCCAAATCGCCCTTGGCCACGGCTTCACCTCCATGCGTGACCTCGAAACCGAAGGCGCCATGTACGCCGACGTCGACGTGAAGCACGCCATCAACAATGGCGAAGTCCCCGGCCCCCACATGCAGGTCTCCACGCGCGCCATGACTCCCACCGGCGCCTACGGCCCTTACGGCTATTCCTGGGAAATCACCATTCCTCAGGGGGTGCAATATGTGGATGGAGTCGACGAAGCCCGCAAAGCGGTCCGCGAACAGATCCGCTTCGGCGCGGATTGGATCAAGTATTACTCCGACCACGGCTATTTCTACGGCCCGGATGGCGTCGTGCTGCACAGCCATGTGAATTTCACCGACGAAGAAGCAAAGGCCATCGTCGACGAAACCCATCGACTGGGCCACAAAGTCGCCGCCCACGCCATCGGCAGCGACGGCATCGCCGCCGCTCTGAAAGCCGGCGTGGACTCGATCGAACACGGCGACGGCCTCACCGAACCGCAAATGGAAGAGATGGCCCGCCGCGGCATCTTCTGGGTACCGACGATTATGGTCGGCGCCTACGTCGCCCCAGGCCGCGCAGGGAACTGGACGAAAATGGTAGATACGGAAAAAACGGCATTCCAACTCGCGCTCAAAAAAGGCGTGAAAATAGTCCTCGGCACCGACGCCGGCGGCTTCGATTGGCGCGGCCTCAACCAGGCACTGGAATTCGACTACTACGTGAAATATGGCATGACGCCCATGCAGGCTATCCGTACCGCCACCACCACCGCCGCCGAACTATTGGGCTGGTCCGACAAAATGGGCACCATCGAACCCGGCAAATGGGCCGACATAGTCGCCGTCTCCGGCGACCCCCTCAAGGACATCACCGAACTCCAGCGCGTAAAATTCGTAATGAAGTCCGGCTCCGTCTTCAAGAACGACCTGCACTAAATTGCCTACCATCGACAGAAGGTAAAACCTCGGCATGGTAATCAAAAACAAAAAAGGTGAAGTAATTTTCGACGGCGATCAGACTTTACTTTCCGCTGACGATCCAGATCTCCGCGATGCCGTACTTGAAGGAGCGGTGATGGAAGGAGCACGATTCGACGGAGCTAATCTCGAAGGAGCAAACCTGCGGGGTGCTGATTTCTATTGGGGCGGCTTTTTTATGACAAATCTGAGCGGGGCCGATCTAGAAAGTGCGCAACTGCAAGGCGCTGACCTGAAAAAAGCAAATTTAACAAACGCGAACCTGCGCAACGCGAATCTAGGGCGTGACAATCTGGGAGGTTCAACTCAACTCCAAGGCGCAATTCTCACCGGTACGAATCTGAGATTCGCGAAGCTTGAAGGAGCAGAGTACGACTCGAAAACAATCTTTCCAGAAAAGTTCAGCCCTCATGAAGCGAAAATGATTCTTCGTGAGAAATCCTAAGCTTCTCAGAAAAATGCAGCGCCGCCGTCGACATTGACGGACTGGCCGACTATGGCGCTCGACATGTCGGAGCATAAAAACAGTGCGGCTTGCGCGATCTCCATGGCCGTTTGCCCGCGGCCCTGCAGGATCGAACTCAAAAATCCCTTAAGCTGATCCTCCGTGCTGACGTTCAGCTTTTTCGCCAGAGTGTTGCCTAGTTCTTTGCTCATCACCGTTTCCGTCACCGGCCCGGGGCAAATAGCATTCACGCGCACGCCGTTGCGCGCTGCCTCCGCCGCCATATAACGCGTCAGTCCCAGCAGTCCTGCCTTCGCCGCCGCATAAGCCGATCCCCACGAAAACGCCACCTTCGCCGACAAGCTGGAAATATTCAGGATCACGCCGGATTTTCGAGCGTACATTCCCGGCAGGGCCAGCTTGCTCAACAAAAACGCCGCGCGCAAGTGTACGTTAATCACTTTCTCAAATTCCTCCAGCGGATATTCTTCCACCGGCACCACAGGTCCGTAATGCCCTGCGTTGTTCACCAGAATATCCACGCGGCCAAACTGTTTCACCGCCGCCGCAAACACCCGCTCGCAATCCGCCACCTGTGTCAGATCGGCAGTCGCAAAGCCCGCTTTCCCACCTTCAGCCTCAATCTCTTTTGCAACAGCGCGCAGCTCCTTCTCTGTTCGCGCCGTCAGAAAAACCGTCGCTCCTTCCATTGCAAACAGCTTGGCCATCGCGCGCCCAATCCCGCGCCCCGATCCCGTAATCAACGCAACCTTATTTTCCAGCAGCATCAGCGAGCCACGCCTCCACAAGTTTTGCTCTTCACGGCAGGTAGAAAGTCGGACGGGTCTGGCTCCTTCCCCGTGGAGTTGGGGAGAATGTCCCAGGCCGTGAACGTCACAATCAGGCCCTCCTTTGGGAAAACCTGCAGGTTCTGCCCGCCGAAGCCGCGACACGTCCAGACGTACTCCGGCGAATTCGGCAGTTTAGCCAACCACCACTTGAAACCATACATAAAAGGCGACTCGTCCGTTTGGTAGCGAGGCGTCACCGATTCTTTCACCCATTCGCTGGAGACAATCCGCCGGCCGTCCCACACGCCATCCTGCAGATACAAGTAACCAATCTTTGCCAGGTCGCTGCCGTTCAGATACAAACCGCCTTCGGTGTCCACCAATCCCAGATACGTGCGCTTCCATTCATGCCGGATTCCCAACGGCGCGAACAGATATTTCTGGCCGTAGTCGTCGATGTCCTGGCCGGTTTCTTTCTGAAAGATATACGCGAGGAGTTCTGTTGCGCCGCTGCTGTAGTTCCAGACCTTGCCGGGCTCGGCGGCCATGGGCTTGTCGATCACGTACTGCACCCAGTCGTCCGTGGCCTCCATCAAGCTGGAATCGCTGCGCGGGTCGTCGTACGGCACGTCTTCCTCATGCCATTCCAAGCCTGGGGTCATGGTCAGCAGATCGCGCAAAGTAATGCGCCGTTTGCGATCGTCCACATTTTTCACTTTGGCAAGGTCGAAGTATTTCAGTATCGGCGTATCCAGTCCGGCTTTGAAGTCGCCGCGTTGGATGGCCGCGCCAATGATGATTGAAGTTACCGTCTTACTGACCGATTGCATCGAATGCAGATCCGTGCCGTGATAATAAGGGTGCCAGTAAGCATCGAAGTAGTTGTACCGCCCGATAAGCCGCGCGTTCAGCGGCCCACGTTCCCCGGCTTCCTTCCCATAGATCTTTGTGTAGTCATGCGCATAGGTACGTTCAAACACTTTCTTGCCGCAGCGGAAGACCGCAAAGCTGTCCATCATCTGCGAATATTTTCCCGAGGCCATGTCCTTGTCCAGCCGAAGGAGAACCTGCTCATCCAGCCCAACACTTGCCGGGCTGGCGGTGGCCCACCCTTTGGTCGGCCAGAGGATTTCCTTCGCCGGCGGAGTCGACGCCTTTCCGCCGAGAAGCAGCGCCGATGAGGCCAGAAGGATGGATCCCGCAAGGGCAACAAGCATGCCGCGCTTTTTCATGGTTGGCTCCGTCCGAGCACCTTATGGCGCTCCGGAAGTGGTGTCAAGCGCCCCCAAGCATCGATTCTTTGATTTGTTGCGAACGGCCCGTTCTACGGTAAAATTGTAGGGTTATGATCTCTGTTGAAAATGTCACTATGCGCTTCGGCGCCCGCGTCCTCTTCGAGGACGTCACCACCACCTTTATGGCGGGCCGTCGCTACGCCATTTCCGGCCCCAACGGCGCCGGCAAATCCACCTTTATGAAGATCCTGACCGGCGAGCAGGATGCCACCCACGGCACCATTACGCGGCCCAAGAAAATCGGCATCCTCCGCCAGGACCAGTTCGCTTTCGATAAATTCCGCGTCATCGACACGGTCATCATGGGCAACTCCACCCTTTGGAAAGCCCTCCAGGAACGCGAAGCACTCTACGCCAAACCTCACGACGAACTCACCGACGCCGACGGTATGCGCCTCGGCGAACTCGAAGGCATTGTCGGCGAAGAGAACGGCTACACCGCCGAAGCCGACGCGGGCGTGTTGCTTGACGGCCTCGGAATCGAAGCCGAGCTCCACGAACGCAAAATGGGCGAACTCCAGGGCGGCCAGAAAGTCCGTGTGCTTCTCGCGCAGGCCCTCTTCGGAAATCCCTCCGCGCTCCTCCTCGACGAGCCGACCAACAACCTCGACCTCGATTCCGTTCACTGGCTCAAGGAATATCTCCTCGAATATCACGGCGTTCTGATCGTGATTTCGCACGATCGCCATTTCCTCAACAGCGTCTGCACCCACACCGCCGACATCGACTATCAAACCATCATCATGTATCCCGGCGGCTACGACGATATGGTCATCGCCAAAACGCAGATCCGCTCGCGCATGGAAGCCGAAAACGCTGTCCGCGAAAAGAAAATCTCGCAGCTCAACGATTTTATCGCCCGCTTCTCCGCCGGCACTCGTTCCGCGCAAGCCACTTCGCGCAAAAAAGAAGTTGAGCGCCTCCAGGTTTCCGAACTGGCCCGCTCCAACATCCAGCGCCCGTACATCCGCTTCCAATTCGATGTTCCATCGGGCCGCGCCCCGCTGGAGATCAAGCACCTCGCGAAGTCCTACGACGACTTGAAGGTGATCTCGAATTTTTCCGCCAACATCACCCGGGGCGAAAAAATCGCCCTCACCGGCCGCAACGGCGCCGGCAAGACCACCATGCTCAGGTCCATCATCCGCAACGCCGGCCACTTCATCGGGGCGGCGGAACATAAATTCAAAATCGACTCTGGTAACGTGATCTGGGGGCATGAAGTCACCGTCGGCTACTTCCCACAGGATTTCGGTTACACCATCGACAAATCAAAAGGGATTTCCGCGCTCGACTGGCTCTGGCAATTCAAGCCTCAGGCTCCGCAAGAGGAAATCCGCGCGGCTCTCGGCCAGATGCTCTTCAGCGGTGAAGACGCACTGAAGCCCACTTCCGGTCTTTCCGGCGGCGAATGCGCGCGCCTGATCTTCTGCAAACTGATGATCCAGAAGCCAAACTTCCTGGTGCTCGACGAGCCCACCAACAACCTCGACCTCGAATCCAACAACGCTCTGAACATTGCGTTGCAAAAATACGAAGGCACCGTCCTGCTCGTCACACACGACGAAGACGTCCTCGACGAAGTCGCCACCCGCGTCTGGCATTTCCAGGGGGGCAAAATCGAAGACTTCAAGGGCACCTACGAAGACTTCCAGGCCCGCGCCCAAAAACCCGCTGCCGAACTAGCCAAAGGCCGCAAGTAATAGAATACCGTTCGCATTACCAGAGTTAAAAAACAAAAACCGGGAGGCCTGTTAAGGGCGCTCCCAGTTTTTTTGTTAGGTCCAAACGTGTTCGCTACTTCGTCTTCAACCCTTTCAACAAATGTTCCACCGCTTCATCCGCCTGATAAGGCGTAATCGTGTGCTTGTTGTTCAATTCTTTCCGGCTGATGGCGCGATATGCCAGCTTCCTCGGCTCTCGCAAGGCCACATCAATCACAAACGTTCCCTCGTGATACCGCACATTCTGAAACGCAACTTCCGGCGGACCCCAGCCCCACCCAGACCAGCATCCATAAGGTCCGCAAGCCACCCCCGGATAGCCCGGATAAACCCGCTCCACCGTCGCGTTCTGCGTTCTGACCGCCACGTGATAATCCACCCAGAAATCGGCCAACGCCGGATCCGTCGCTTGCGCCAATCCTTTTTTCTGCAGATTCTTGGCAATCGCAGCCTTTAACGTGTCGCGATTCGCCTCGGTATTCCAGTCGCGGTTGCTCTCCAACCTCTGACGCGGCGCCGCCTGCGGCTGACCCTCCTGCGCAATCACATCCCGCGAAACCACTGCCTTTCCACCTGCCTCGCGTCTCGCACCCTCCGGTGCGTTCAGGGGTCGCCACGCCCAAGTCATGCCCTTTGCAACTCGAACATCCGGGTCACGCAGGATTTCAACATTATCGTCGCATCCTGAGAGAAAAAGCCCTCCAGCCATAAGGCCGGCCATCAACACCGTGCTTGCTGCTCGTTTGCCTAAGTCCACGGAACGTACCTCCACATTCCATTAAACACGCCGTCCAGCAAAAAGTTGGATGCCCTCTGGCCCGATTTTAGTGGTTTTCTGGCGGGGTATCTATACCGCGCCCGAAGCCTTCTCAGGAAGGAACGCCCCAATCCGCGGGGGGGAATGTCACCGGCCAGAATTTTGGTGCCGGCCGGTCAAACTCAAACGCAATGTGAAAGTCCTCCATGCCCGATTCGTCCACGCGCACCACACGGCAGCTCATTTCCGATCCCGTAGCCGGATTCGTCAGCAGAAAAGACTGTCCCACGTGCAAGTGCTCATTCATTTTCATCAGGCCCCCGTGGGCGTTCACCACCAGGGTTTTCGCTTCCACGCGAATCTGCCGCCGCTCCTGATTTTCGGCCAAAACGTGAACCGGAATGTGCAACATCACACGCTCGCTGCGCCGCCGGTTTTGGGCTGCCTGAGTCTCCGCCATAAGGATTCTCTTACCCTCTATTCTACCCGTCTCCGCTGCCATCGGAACTGTCCTAACTGACAGTTTATCCAACCTTTTGTCAAACTCAGTACACCACCCGATGCACGGAAAAGCCGACTTTGATATGATGGAAGCTTGAACTTTCAATAGTTTAGGAGTCAGATGGCCACCCAAACGGAAACCAAAACCCTGCTCCGTGTGCGTCCCCGTGGGTTCTGCGCCGGAGTCGTTCGCGCAGTCGACATTGTGGAGCTTGCGCTCGAAGCCTACGGCGCCCCGGTCTATGTGCACCATGAAATCGTGCACAACACCTACGTCGTGGAACAACTCCGCCGGCGCGGCGCGATCTTCGTCGAAACGATTGAAGAGGTCCCTTCCAATTCCGTCCTGGTCTTCAGCGCCCACGGCGTTCCCCCCACCGTTCGCCAGGAAGCCAAGGACCGCTCGCTGCGCGTAATCGACGCCACCTGCCCGCTGGTCACCAAGGTTCATCTCGAAGCTCTGAAATTCGCCCGTGAAAAGCGCACCATCATTTTGATCGGCCACAAAGATCACCAGGAAATCGTCGGCACCTCCGGCGAAGCTCCCGACCGAACCCTCGTTGTCGATTCGATCGCCGCCGTGGATGCGCTGCACGTCGAAGATCCAGACAAGCTCGCCTTTCTCACGCAAACAACTCTCAGCCTGTATGACACCCAGGAAATCGTAGGCCGCCTTCGCCAGCGTTTTCCCAAAATCATCGGCCCCGCCAGCGATGACATTTGCTACGCCACGCAAAATCGCCAGGAAGCGGTCGAGCAAGTCGCCAAGGACGTGGAGCTAATTCTCGTCGTCGGTTCGCAAAACAGCTCCAACTCCAACCGGCTTGTGGAACTCGCCCAGCGCCTTGATCGCAAGGCCAAGCTCATCGATTCCGCAAACGATATTGATCCCAAGTGGCTTGAGGGCGTCACTCGCATCGGCCTTACCGCCGGTGCCTCGGCTCCGGAGGTCCTGGTCGAGCAGGTCAGCGAACGCCTCGCCAGTTTCGGTTTTACGGACCAGCGCGATCTTGACCTGATCCGCGAAGACGTGCGATTCACGCTTCCTCCGGAACTGCAATCGATCGCGCCCGCGCCGCGCCGCTAATCCCGGTTCGCGTGCGTCCAAAGCACTTTGCTCAGCTTTGCCGGGCAGGGAAGCACCCCGGCGCATTTCACCGGCACCCGCAGTTCCGCTGTAGCGGCCACTTTCAAGTGGCCAAGCGATGATCCGCAGCACAAGGAGCGTACCTTGGCGGTTAAGATCGTTCGTCAGCCGAACAAAATTGCCATCATCGGAGCACCTTCCAGCGCCGCCGCCTTCCTTCCCGGAAGCGAAAAAGCACCCGCCGCCCTTCGCGCTGCCGGCATCGTCGAGCGCCTGCAATCCGTCGGCTTCGAAGTTACCGACTTGGGCGATTGCGCCCCTCGCTTCTTTGCCGACGACGACGAACACAAGCGCGCTCGCAACATCCCGGAAATCGTAGCCTCGCTCAACGACCTCAAGCCCCGCGCTGAATTGGGTTTCAAGTCCGGCGCACTCGTTCTGGTTCTTGGCGGAGATTGCACTCAAATCGTCGCGTTGCTCACCGGCGCCCGCCGCTACTACAAGCACGTGAATCTTCTCTGGATGGACCGCGACGCCGACCTCAACACGCCCGCCAGCACCCCTTCGGGCCGCCTCGACGGCATGGGCCTCGCCAGCATCATCGGCAGAGGTTCACCGGAACTCGTTCGCTTCTGGGGAGAGCCGCCGCTGGTCCGCGAACCCGATGCTCTTCTCTATGGTCTGGTTCGCCTCGATGCCCCCGAGGTCGATTTTCTCACCCGCTCGCCGATGCGCCACGTCTATGCCGCGGACATCACCCTGCAAGGCGCACAAAAAGCAGCCCAGGATGCCCTTGCGCATCTGCACACAGAGACCCGCGAATTCCTGCTCCACGTGGATCTCGACGTCATCGCCCAGGAAGAGTTTCCGCCCGTAAACGTACCCGACTCCGGCGGCCTCACTTATGCCGAAGTCCGCAGCTCTTTTGTGGAATTTGTGAAGCAGAAGAATCTGCTGGGCTTGGATGTCGCTCAATACAATCCGGACAAGGACCCGGATGGCTCGGGCGCAAAAAAAGTTGTGGATTTGCTCGCCGATGCCTTGGCCGCGCGCCTTGAATCGCTTGGCGCGCCCGCTCCTCCCGCGGCATCGCCCGCCACGGAAGACACCTCTTCCACCACGGCCTGAATCAAGCCGGCAGTTCTCTTCGCGGGGAAATAAAAACCGCTCTCGGAGCTTCCTGTTCCGTCAGGCCGATCGTAAATTGGCAGAGGATGCAGGTCTTTCCGTGCTGTTCCAGCCGGTGATAGGCGGTCGCATAATCCGCCTGCAGTTTTTGCAACTCGTCGCCGATGTTTTTCCCTTGCAGCCCAAATCGAGCAGCTTCCTCGCTCCGCTCTCTCCAGGCCACCAGGCCTCGCTGCGATTCCTTCAACAGCTTCTCGTAGTCCGAACAGATGGCGGCGTCGATGATGATTTCTTCCATGCTTTCACCCTCGCCTTCTTTCGTGCACGCCGAACTCCATCGTGCCGAGTCTGGCGTTTCAGTGTTCAATCTGCGAAGGCAGAGTGCATTCGGACAGCCACTTCTGTAAGTCCCGTTTTTTGATTGCCCTCCGAAAAAACCGACAACTTTTCCGCATCCGTTCCAGTACCCAAGAAAGATTTACCCACCGCCCTTTTTTGTAATTCTTACCCACTCCCCTGGGAACGCCAACTCGGCTCCATCCCGCGGGTTAAACGGCGTGATTCTTCCGAATGGCGTCCACCAGGGGCTGTGACTTTGCGACCCACCTCTTACTGGTCCAAGAACTCCTGTCAGCTTGCCCTTTACACAATGTGTCTGGCTGCACTAACCAAAGAGCGAAACTAATCCTGCGGTTCTCACGCCTTCTTATACGCCGCTATAAACCGCACGCGAACCAGCCAATAAATCATCACCACCAGGATCAGCAGCATCGGCAAATTCAAAATCTGGCTCCCGCGAATCGCCACCGGAAAATGTTGCTGCTTCCCCAGGAAAAAAGAGAACGCCGCAATCAGAAATGCCACGCACATCCGCCAAAGATGGCGCCGGATCCGCGGTGCGCCATTCAGGCCCCTGCGAACCAGCATCCTCACGTCCAGGGTGGCTGCCCACATGCTTAAACAACCGAATACCAGATAGGGCGCAGGTGGATATCCTTCCTTCAAACCCGTCGGGCTGTGCGCTGCTTCCCAACCGAACAGCAAGCCTCCGCTTCCAGCCGCCAGCGCAAGCAGCAGCAGTCCGTATTCGACGATTCCCGTCTCTCCTTCTCCGCGCAGGACAGTCAACCACCCCGTTGCCACAAGATAGAACGTCACCACGCCCCCGAATACATTCCCCATGTTTGGCTTGATAAATGCCGCAATCCCCGCACCGCTCGCCGACATAACCAGCATGGACACGAAAAATACATTTCCAGCCGCCCGGTGCCAGCGGAAACCTTTGCGAAAAATAAGCGCCGCCGTTCCGGACAGCAATCCGGTGATCGCGCCGCAGATATGAAGCATTAAAAGAGCGGAGTACCCCATGTTTCTTCTCCTCGTTCCTATCCATTTGGTAGAGGGCCGGTCTCAGCGGTTTTTCAATTTCTGCAGCATTACTTCTGCATTCCGGTTCTTCGGACTCAGCTGCAGTGATTTCTGATAGTTGGCGATGGCCAGCGCGTTTTCGCCATCGTCCATGTAGCCCTCTGCCAGGCTGTCGTACGTGTTTGCTGACTTCGGATACGCTTCCACATTCAGCTGGAAAATTCGAATGGCTTCCTTGAATTGCTTCTTGTGAATAAGGCGGTAACCCAAATTGTTCAGCTCGCTCTCGTCGAAGTTGTATGTGGCGGGCGCGGCGACCTTCAACTCGTGATATTGCTTCAGCGCTGCATCTATCCCGCCGGAAGCGATGGTCGTTGTAAGTGACTGTGCAATGGACTTGCGGGGATCCAGGCCCGCTTTGACGCTCGGCCCCCACGATCCCACGGCGACGATAGCAATCCCCGCCCCCATCGCAAGCGTCAGCGCAAACAGAACCCCAGCCGTAGCCATACGCCGAAGCGCGCCGGCACGGTCCTGCGCCCACAGATACAATTCAAGGACGCCGAGGGGCAGAAGATACTGAGCGATTGACCAGAAGGTGACTAAGGGGCCGCTGAACGTCGTCGAATCGAAACCGATCGGGCCAAGCAGAACCAGCGTCACGGCGAATCCCAGCCGGATGAACCATGAGGCGCTCGCTACAAGGAACAGACGTAGAGCCCAGCGCCGATGCGTCGTAAAATCGCGCTGCATCGCAAACCGCAGCGCCATCACCGCGCAGAAGATGATCAGCACGGCGCCAAGCACGGAAATCACATGCTGCGTCGTGTCCCCAACACGCTTTCCGACCCACAGTGTCAAATAAATGCCGGTAATCGCCTGCGTGAAAGCGGCCAGCACAAACAGGCGCCCATTCCAGCGATGAAAAGCCGGAAAGCGGTTCCGGATGCCGGGAATCAGTTGCAGCGCGCCGGTAATACTGATCACCGTGGCGAACAAAATATGCCCAACCAGCGCGGTGTTGCTCATCGTTGCGCCGGTTTCGAAGCCGCGCGCAATGACTCTATTCCACGCCTGGAAATTCCCACGCAGAGCCGTAACTCCATAAAAGACCGCTACAGAAATCGCGAATGCAAATTGCCCGGCAAGGGCCATCACAAACCAGAGTCGCGCCGCGGCTCTCAGCGACTTGTCTGCGATAGAACCCAACTCCAGCCGTGTCGTCCATACTGCCGTACTCATGTTCGTTCCTCCTTGCGCGCGGAAGGGAATTGATCTCCCTGGAAGATCAGATCGGTTCGCGATATCGCCGCAGCCTCACCGCGGCCGCAAGAAACACTGCGGCGAACGCCAGGCCAATCCACAGGCCCGGGCTGCTCAGGAATCTTCCAGGCGTAATCTGCGCCAGCGGAATAAAGTGGGGATCCACCGGCTCGCCGGCGGGCGTTCGGAAAGAGAATGCGTTCGCCGTGCCGCCCGTTATCAGGTATCCGAGCAAATGGGCGAAATGCATCGTGTGGAACACAACCTTCTCAAAGAAGCAGATCGCCAGCGGCGGCAATATCGCCCACAGAAACGCCGTTCGCCGCGCCCACCCGGAAATCAGCAGCAACCCTGCAAACAGCGGCGCTTGCCCCAACGCAAGCACTATCACCCCGTAAAGAAGCACTAACTCGAGCTGAAACAGAGGCAACTGCCTCCACAAAATCATGGGATTCATTCCACTCAGCACCAGGACCGCGGTACTGATCACCACCATGGCCAGGTTTGTCACAACCCCAATCACCAACACCATCGCCGGCAACACAACCATAGGAATGCTCGCTTTCGAGAGCACCGCGGTCAGGTCGGATACAGGCAAGGATTTCCAGAACAGAATGCTCCGATCCCTGCGCTCGCCATAGAGCGCGTCGAGCGAATAAAAAACACCCACCACGAACGCGGCTATCAGTAGCAGCCATGCGGTGTGGCCGTACGGCATGACCATCATGAGAAATTCATGCGCCGAACCCTCATGGCTCTGCATGTGCAAGCCGTGCGGAAGCCAGAACAAGCCGATCAAAAACCCCAGCATGGCCACGCCTGCGGCCGCCAGCGGCGCAATGTAGATCGAACGGTTCTCCCACACTTCCCGCCGCACCGACCAGTAGAATGGCCGGGTCGCGGACATCACCGCATCCGAACTCGCTTGTCCCTCGAGCGAATTCCCTGGCACAGGATTTGCCGGAGTCGTCATTGTGCCGCTCCTTCGGCCGCGCCGTGCTGATTGCCCATCACGGCAACAAACAGCTCGGCGATGCCCGGTGTGCGTACGTCGCCAAGCCCCGCCAGTTGACCACGCTCCACCCGATCGAACAGCAGAATGCTTCGGCCCAGCGCCTGCCGTTCGTGAATCGGCCTCAGCGCTCGCGCCGCTGCAATCTTTTCCGGATGCACCATCACTTCCACGTATCGTCGCTCGAACTCTTCCATGCTGCAGCTCAGCACAATCCGCCCCCGGTTAATGAACATCAGGTCCGTCAACACGTCCTGGATCTCTTCCACTTGGTGCGTCGTCACCACAATCGTTCGCGTGCGGTCGAAATAATCGTTCAACAGCGAATCGTAAAACTGCTTGCGATACAGAATGTCCAGCCCCAGCGTCGGCTCATCCAACACCAGCAGCCTCGCGTCAATCGCCATCACCAGCGCCAGGTGCAGTTGCGCCACCATGCCCTTCGACAATTCCCTCACCCTGCTGGTCCGCTTGATCGTCGTTTTCGCCAGAAATCCTTCCGCTTTCGCTCGATCGAATCGCGGATGCACTCCGCCCACGTAATCCAGCGCCTGCGAAACCCGCAGCCAGCGCGGCAACACCGCCACATCCGCGATGAAACAGACATCGCGCATCAGCCGGTCGCGTTCCATCCACGGGTCGCGTCCCAGCACCCGCAGCTCTCCCTGATACGCGGTGAGTCCCAGAATCGCGTTCAACGCGGTGGTCTTGCCGGCGCCGTTCGGCCCGATCAGCCCCAGGATCCGGCCTTCTTCCACCCGCAGATCCACGCCGTCCACCGCGACCGTAGTGCCAAAGGCTTTGCGGAGCCCCCGTGCTTCGATGCATGCCATGGCTTAGCGCTCCTCCTCTGAAGAATCCGCCGGCGGCTTCCCGTTCTCTCCGGCTTTCAACAGCTCTTCCGGCGTCAATCCAAGCCGCTGAATGGTTGCGTGCACGCGCGGCCACTCTTCCGAAAGAAATTTTTCCCGTTCGCCCCGCAGCAGCAGCTTCCGCGCTCCGGCGTTGATGAACATCCCGCGGCCTCGCCGGCTTTCCACCAGTTGTTCGTCTACCAGTTGCTGGTAGCCCTTCAGCACCGTCAAAGGATTCACGCGATACTCCGCCGCGACGTTGCGCACCGATGGCAGCGGGTCGCCCTCTTTCAGCACGCCGTCAAGAATCATCGCTACCACGCGGTCGCGAAGCTGGCGGTAAATCGGCTGGCTGTCGTTCCATTCGCGTTCCATCAGTGGTTCCTGATATGCCTGAGCAAAGAATCGCAAATGTGCGAGGCAATCGCCCATTCCACCTGCTCCCACCCGCAAAAAACCGCGTCAGTGAGAAGTTCAAGAATGTGAACAAGCATCATGGTGTTATACTTAACTACAACACTAAATCAAATGCAAGCACTTTTTTGCGTTTTCTTCTTTTTCCTCGCTCCTCCATTTATCTGTATAAAAATGAGTGACTTAGCACTGACAAGCTCTTCGCCCTACCCCTGGGAACGCCATTTTCCGGAATGGCGTTCCCGGTTTCCACACATCCTGTCATCCCCTCTCAACCCCGCATTCGCCCACAACTCAATCGTCCAGCCCGTCAACGACGGAAAAACAAACCGCCACAAGAAATGCATTTCTATTTCTCTTTGATTTTCTTATTTCTCTTCAAAGCGGAATTCTTGAATTACAATTCCACGTCAAAGCGGATTGAAACGGGATGCACTTTTTCGGGACCGCTCAATTCTTGGTTTCAAATCGCTGGCCGCCAATAGAAAAATGTTTCTCTAAACGCGATTCGATCTTGCAACGAAAGACTTGCCGCACATTCCAACCATTCCAAGACCCTCGTTCGTAGAACCACGACACTGCGGTAGACTCAGGCATGTTGCGAAATCCTCTGTTCAGGAGCCGGCATGACCCAAGGTCGTGAAACTCGCGCGGCAAATACTCAGAGTCGCGCCGGTTTCTTTGGATGGCCATCCTTGTTGGTTCTGCTGCTGGGCGCAATCGCCGCCCACTTGAACCTGTTGCGCGTTCCTTATTTCTGGGACGAAACGTATTTCGCACCGGCGGCTCGTGATCTTTTCCTGACCGGTAAACTTGTACCAGTTTCCGTTCCGGTTGAGTCGCATCCGCCGCTGGTCTATCTCTGGATTGCCATCTGGTGGAAACTTTTCGGTTTCAGCATTCTGGTCGCGCGCAGCTCTATGCTCGCGGTCTCCGCCATCACCCTCGCCGCCGTCTACCGCCTGTCACGGCTCTTCACCACCGGAGCTGTCCCCATCGCCGTCACTGTCTTGACCGCGATTTACCCCGTCTTCTTCGTCGAAAGCACGCTCGTGCAGTTGGACATGGCCGCCGCTGGGCTGACTCTTTGGGGCCTCGTGGCTTGCCTGCAAGGGCGGCGCTGGGAAACGGCTGTCTTCTTCACCCTGGCGGTGTTGGCGAAGGAGACCGCAATTGTCGCTCCCTGCGCCGTGCTGGCGGTAGATTTCATCCTGGCGCTTCTCGATCGCAACCAGAGATTCGGCGCGTCTATTCGCTCCGCCTTGCGGGCGGGAATTCCTCTCCTGCTGCCATTCCTGGTATTGGTGGCTTGGTTCGCTTGGTTGCATCACGTGTCCGGCACCATTTTTGGCGACCCGTACTATGTGCGCTATAACTTGGATGGCGCCGCCCGCCCTGTCCGAATTCTCCTGGCCTCCGTCCAGCATCTTTGGCATCTGCTGGGTTTTCTGAACCTCTTTATACTGACTGCATGTACCGCCGTCATTTTCGCGGCGCGCTCGCGCTTGCCGGTTCCGGGTGCGCCAGCGCAAAACACGCGCGGTTGGCTGATATTCGCCATGTTGACCGCTGGCTATGTCCTGATGCTTTCCATCGTTGGTGGAGTAACGCTGGCCCGCTATTTATTGCCCCTCTATCCAGTGGTTTTTCTCACCTGCGTTGCCGGGATTGCCTCGCGGGTGAAATGGTGGCCGGCCATCGCTGGACTCACGGCAGCGGCCTTCGTTGTTGGCCTGTTTCCTTACACCGACCGGTATTTGTTCCGGCGTGACGACAATCTGGCCTACCTGGACTATGTCGCACTGCACCAGGCGGCCATCTCTTCGTTCTCAAATGGCCAAAAATGGAAGGTGGTCAGCGTCTGGCCGGCATCCGACGAACTGTCAATACCGTGGCTTGGCTACTCAAAACATCCCCTGGACGCCACCGAGATTGATTCTTTCACGCGCGAGGATCTGCTTGCCGCCGGGCAGAAGCGGCCTCAATACATTCTGATGTTCCCGAGAGGGGCCTGCAAAGCGGAGAATCCCTTTTTGCGGGCGCATGGCTCGCAAGGGAATTACTTTCGGGGGATGCAGGAACTCTCTCCGGACGAAGTGGCCAATCTCATGAATGCCCGCGTTATTTATCGCGCGCAAAGTCGCTGTGACTGGGTCGCGGTTCTGCAAATGAACGGCGCGGACACCGTCCCGCCGGGCCAATCGGCACATTAGCATTTGCTGCAAAGCGTGCATATTCCTCCCCGGCGGGCAATCCGCCGACCGCAAAATCCGCATGTATTCGATTGGAAAAATTGATGCCTGGAAATTCGCGCAACCCGGCGGAGAACCTTAAGATGGTAGAGTTCATCTAGACGCAACCACCGGCTTGGCCGCACAGCCGCGGGAGAACCATGAAGTCGGCTTTACAAGTCATGAAATTCGGAGGCACCTCGGTCGGCGACGCCGCCTGCATCGCGCGGGCCGCCCAGATCATCGCCGAAGCAGCGCGCGCCGGGAAGTGCGTGGCCGTCGTTTCGGCCATGAGCGGCGTCACCAACCGCCTGATCGAAGCGGCCAAGACCGCGCAGACCGGCAATGCCAAAGGCGCTCTCGCCATTCTTGATGAACTCGCCACGAAACACGAAAGCACGCTTCAAGCGGTCGTGAAAAACGAAGCCGAACGCGCCGTAGTCAGTGAAAAGATGCGGCAGGTTTTCGCCGACGGCCGGCGCTTCTGCGAAGGCACCGCATTGTTGCGCGAACTTTCCCCTCGCACTCTCGACACGATTTCCAGCCTTGGCGAACGCCTGTCCGCTCCTCTCGTTGCGGCGGCCGTCAAGGAACGCGGGTTGCCCGGCGAAGCCGTGGAATCCAGTGAACTGATCGTCACCGACGACTTCCATGGCGGAGCGGATCCGCTGATGAAAGAATCTCGCGTGAAATCGCAGGCGCGAATTTTCCCGCTGCTTGAGAAGGGAATCGTTCCGGTCGTCACGGGTTTCATCGGCTCCACGGAAGCCGGCGAATTAACCACCTTGGGCCGCGGCGGCTCCGACTATTCCGCCACCATCCTCGGTGCGGCGCTCGACGCTGAGGAAGTGATTATCTGGACGGATGTGGACGGCGTGCTGACCGCCGATCCCCGCCTGATCAACGAAGCGCGCACGATCCCGAGCATCTCCTATCGGGAAGCCGCCGAACTGGCATTCTTCGGTGCGAAAGTGTTGCACCCGAAGACACTCAAGCCCGTGGTCGATTCGGCGATCCCGGTCTGGATTCGCAACAGTTTTACGCCCGAAAAACGCGGCACCAAGATCACTCCCAAAGGCGGCGCGAACACCGGCGTAAAAGCCCTGACCGCCATTCGCGACGTCACGCTGATCAGCCTGGGCGGTCCCGGGATCGTCGGGCTCACAGACGTTGTCGGCCGGACTTTTTCCACGATCGCGGAAGTGCGCGCCAACGTGCTGATGATTTCGCAATCTTCCTCGCAGAACGACATCTGTTTCAGCGTCTCTTCCTCCGATGCCGCTCGCACCATCGAAGCGCTGCGCAAGGAATTCGCCGACGACTTGAAGCACGAAAAGGTGGAGCATATCAACGTGGACCCGAACATTGCTATCGTCGCGGTGGTCGGCGAAAACATGCGCGGCACGCCGGGCGTTGCCGGCAGGACCTTTCAAGCCATGGGCAGGGAAAACGTTAACATTATTGCCATCGCCCAGGGCTCCAGCGAAAGCAACATCTCTTTTGTCATCGAGGAAAGCGCGGTCAAGAAAGCATTGCTGGCCGCGCACCGCGAATTCGGCCTGCATCTTCCCACCAACGGAAATTAGCCCGCTGCATCCGTGGCTTTGGCTTCCGCGCGCTTACGGTGGTAACGTTCCAGTCCCAGCCACGAAAGTTGCAGCGCCCCGTTGAAAACATAATGCGAAAGTTCCGTTGGAGATAGAAATTCCGCCGCCTCCGCGGCCACCGCGCGTCCAAACGCGCGCATGGCCTCGCTCTGCTCCTGTCCGCGGGCGAGTATCTCCGCGGACAGTGCTCCCCAATGCTGCAGCCGTTCGCGATAGGTGCTCAGGTGCACCTCCGGCTGATCCGCATATCCAAAATGAGTCAGAAACAATCGCCGCGGACGCAATTGCGCGATCGACTCCAGCGAAGCTGTCCACAATTCCAGGGAAATATCCGGTGGCGGCGTGGCCGGCAGAATAAACGGATTACCCTCGATGCAAATTCCTGCGGTGTCTCCCACATAGGCCACCCTCTCCGAGGGATCAAAATAAGTGACGTGGTGCGAGGCGTGCCCCGGCGTATAGAGTACGCGAAGTTCCTTAGAGCCGAGCTTCACAGTTTCGCCGCCTTGCAGAATCTGTAAATTGCTTTCCGGCACCGCCAGGAAATCCCCAAAAAGCTTTTGCATCTCTTGTCCGTACAAACGTCCGGCGCTGTCAAGCAATTTGGCGGGATCGATCATGTGCGCCGCCCCGCGCGCGTGGACATACACTTGAACCGCGGGATTTTCCCGAACCAAAGCGCCGGTCCCACCGGCGTGATCCAAATGAATGTGCGTCAACAAAATCGCGTTCAGGTCCGCGACGCGGAGATCGTGCAGGGCGAGTTGCTCGCGCAGTGTGCCGAGCGTAGAGCCCGGCCCAGGGTCGATGAGTGCGGCAAAATGCTCGGAGCGCAGCAGCGCTGTGGCTATGCACCGAGGCTGGCCGGTCCACTTCAAGTCCAACAGAGCAGAGGAAACCATAGGTAGTAGAGTGTATCGCAAGCCGCGGCGTCGAATTGGGTAGGGGCGTCGGCGTGATCGACGCTCAGTGGCTCATTATAGGAATTGCTTGCAGAATGAGGAACTTGTGGAATATGCTTTCATCCGCAGCAACTAGTTTCAGTTCGCTACTGCTTCCATTATTTGCAAGACTGGTGTGAAACCGCCCCCAATCTGGAGAAGCAAGTGGTTTGCCGCGTACTGGCTTGCGTCGCCATCCAGCGTGTTCGCTGAGGCCGATCAACGGACGCCGCAAGAACTCAAGGGATTCGTAGTTTCGTTCATGGAGGAAACAATGCGCAAATGGTGTGCAATCGCGGCAATGGGCGTTCTGATGGCCCTGCCAATCTGTGCGCAGCAAAAAGACACGAGCACAGCAACCGCCGGCAAAGCGGCAGAGTCCACAAACGCCGTCCCGGCCAGTGATTTCAGCATCGCTCCTGCTTCGCCGAACCTCTTTGCGATGCCGGCGCCGGCGGCCAAACCGGCAGATGTCTTTTCGGATTGGTCCAATAATCCCTGGAACCGCCACGCGTGGGGCCAGTTGACCCCTCGATTCGAAGTGTCGGGCATGTTCAGCTACATCAACTTCTGCCCCTGCTCATTCCGCAATTTCAATGAGCTGGGCGCGACAGGGTCGTTCGCCTATAACGCGAACAAGTGGCTGGGCATCGTCGGCGAAATCGGCGGCTATCGTTTCGACCGCCAAGTTCTTGTCCTCGACACCACGACCAATACGACATCGCTCGCGACCCTCAGCGGGAACATGCAGACCTACCTGTTCGGCCCCCGGCTGAACCTGCGGCGCTTCGATCACTTTGTCCCGTTCGGCGAAGTTCTCTTCGGCGCGGCACACGGCAGCAGCCAGGTCACGGGCGACAAATCGCAGAGCGCTTTTGCCCTGGCGGTCGGTGGCGGAGTGGACGTCGTGCTCACCAAGTATCTGGCCTGGCGCTTCGTCCAGGCGGATTATCTGATGACCAATTTTTCCGGCAGCTTGCTCAGCGCCAGCGGCCGTCAGAACAATTTCCGCGTCGGCACAGGCTTCGTTCTGCGGTGGGATTATCCTCCGGCTCCGCCAAAGCCGAACCATCCTCCCGTTGCGGCCTGCTCGGCTGCTCAGCCTTCTGTCTTTGAAGGCTCCACGGACGCAATTGCAATCCACGTGAACGCGACCGATGCCGACAACGATGCCCTCACCTACAGCTACACCGCGACAGGCGGCACTGTGGATGGCACGGGCGCCGATGTGCGCTGGAATCCTTCGGGACTGGCAATCGGCAACTATACGGTGAACGCCAAGGTCGATGACGGCCATGGCGGAACCGCAAGCTGCGCCACCGATGTAGCCGTCGCCAAACGACCGAACCAGCCACCGGTGATTTCTTGTGCGCCGGAACGCAATCCTATTTTTGCGGGCGAGCGCGTGGCCATCAAGTCCACCGCCAGCGACCCGGACAACGATCCCCTGACCTACAGCTACGCAACCACCGGCGGCCAGATTTCCGGCACTGGCGCGTCTGCGCAGTTTGATTCCACCGGCCTCGCGCCTGGCAATTACTCCGTGACATGCACGGCCGATGACGGCCGCGGCGGCCGCACAAGCGCGCCCACGGCAGTAACCGTGCAGGAGCACCCGGAAATCAAGCAGCTCGAAGCCAGGCTCTCCTTGCATGACATTTACTTCCCGACCGCTCAGCCGACTGTGGCGCGGCCTAATGGCGGACTCCTCCCAAGCCAGATCAAGACGCTCGACGCTCTGGTCAGCGATTTCACAAAGTACCTGACCTACAGACCGGACGCTCACCTGATCCTGGCGGGACATGCCGACATCCGCGGCAGCAAGGAATACAACCAGAAACTTTCCGAGCGCCGTGTGGAGCGCGTGAAGAGTTACCTGGTCGAACACGCCATTCCCGCGGACCATATCGACACCAAGGCCCTTGGTTTCGAACACAACATGACTGCGGCAGAGGTAAAGGCGCTGGTCGAACAGGACACCACCTTGAACGAGACGACCCGCCAGAAGGTCCTGAAAAATCTGCCAACCATCGTGCTAGCCAACAACCGGCGCGTGGACGTCACCCTGAGCACTACGGGTGAACAGGGTGTACGCGGATTGCCGTTCAACGCCGAGGATGCCACGACCCTGATTCGCCGCGGCGCCGAGGAAGGCAAGAAAACCGGAAAGCCGGCTGCCAAGCCAGCCGCCAAGCCGGCCCCGAAGAAAACCACCAAACCCTGACCGGATCAAGAAAAGTAGTTTTAGGCAGACGGAACGGGCGGCCAAAACCGCCCGTTCTTTTTTTGTATTGGATTTTCCTGGGAACGGCGCCACCTGAGCGAACGCCAATCTCGAAATCTAGGCAGGGTAAGAACGCTCGGAGAAACAGCCGGATTATTAGCGTTTAGTTACGTTCCCGTTCAGCCCTGTTCCATAGTGGTACAGAGTTGCAGAATATCTCTTTCGGATAATTACATACTTGACAATAGAGCCATATTGAAATAGAAGAGAGTTGTAGTTTCCCGGAACGGGAATTCCTCCAGCCTCTTCGTCACCATCTCCGCCCGATGAGATGAATGGGCAATTCCCAGAGATGAGGCAGTATGGCGGGTACGCACACGAGTCGAGCAGCAAGTGTGGACTTTGAACGGTCCGCCGGAGTCTTCGCGATCGGTAAAGAAGAACGGGCGGCGCTGGGATTGCCACCGGTCCACCTGCTGGTTGTGGACGACGATGAGCACGTGCGCGGTGTCTGCCGGTCCATCGCCGAAGAAGCCGGGATGAAAGTGTTCGACGTCAGCACCGCGGAAGAAGCCCTGGAAGTCCTGGAAGTTTCGCCGGTGGATATTCTGCTGACCGATTTGCGCTTGCCCGGGACCAGCGGACTGGAATTGCTGAAGCGCGTCACGCTACTGTTTCCAGACATGGCCGTGGTGATGCTCACGCAATATGGAACCATCGACTCCGCCGTGCAAGCCACCCGAATGGGAGCCGTGGACTATGTCACCAAACCGTTTCGGCTGGAAGAGTTGCGCGCCCGCCTCGAACAGGTGGTGCACGCCGTCGAATTGAAGCGGGAGAACCGCATGCTGCGCGAGCAAGTCCGCGCTCTTCCGGGATTTGGAGGACTGATCGGCATGTCCCCGCGCATGGAGCGGGTCTACCGGCTGATCGAAAAAGTCAGCCTGCGTGACCACCCGGTCCTGATTCTGGGCGAGAGCGGCACTGGCAAGGAACTCGTGGCGCGCAGCATCCACTATCTTGGACCGCGCAAGGACAAGCCGTTTGTGCCGGTGGAGTGCTCGGCCCTGGTGCCAACCCTGATCGAGTCGGAACTGTTCGGCTACACGCGCGGAGCGTTTACAGGAGCGATGCAGGCCAAGCAGGGGTTGATGGAATCCGCCAATGGCGGCACCCTGCTGCTGGATGAGATCGGCGAAATGTCTCTGGAGATGCAGGCTAAGCTTCTGCGCGCTCTCCAGGAAGGGGAGATCAAGCCCGTCGGTTCCACCGAACGCCGGCCCATCAACATCCGCGTTGTTGCGGCCACCAATCGCGATCTGGAATTGGGAATCAAGCAAAATACATTCCGACAGGATCTCTACTTCCGCCTGAACGTCGTGCAGATAAAGCTGCCCCCGCTGCGGGAAAGGAAGAGCGACATCCCGTTGCTGGTGACTTCGTTCCTCGAGAAATTCTCGCGGCAAGACGAAATGACCCGCGAGCTGACCGAGGACGCCATGCGCCGGCTGATGGCCTACGACTGGCCCGGTAATGTGCGGGAACTGGAAAACACGATTGAGCGAGCCGTGGCCCTCGGCAGCGGACCTTATGTCCATGTGAGCGACCTGCCGACGACCCTGCAATATCCCACCACGGACCGCGCACCCGAAAAAGAAGAGTTGCTCCCTCTCGACGAGCTGGAACGTCGCGCCATCCTCAGCACTTTGCGGCAAACCGGGGGCGACAAGCAGGCCGCCGCGCGCATGCTTGGCATCGGAAAGACGACACTGTACCGGAAATTGAAGCAGTATCACATCGAGCGCCTGGACGCCTGAGCCGCGCCGCGAGTATCAAATTGGAAAAATAACCCGCTAATTCTCGACTTGAAATCTCCCCGCCTTCGGTAACCCCTCTTTCCACAACAAGATGGCAACCGGATGCTTTGGCGCCGCCAATGCATTGGACCGGTGTGAGCAGCACCGAGGAATCTGGCGTGTTCACACGAAATCATCCGGGCAAATGGAATGGGCAGCGCCAGGCTCGCGGGGTGGTGCGCGCCGCGCGCGCCGGGGCCGGACGGGGCGCCTGGATTGCCGAGGCACTGCTGGAGTTGCAGATGGAACCCGGTGGCGAACGATTCGGCGTGTGGCTGGAAGCGCCGCTCGAGGAAGAACCGGTGCCGGCGAAAAGGGTCATTTTCCGTGGGGAAGTTCGCCAGCGCGGGGAGGGCAACGGGCCGGGCAACTGGACCAGCCTCTCCGTGGAACTTCCTTTACCGCTGGACCTGCTTTCCCTTGGAAAAACCAGTGAGTTGACGCTCCCGGAAAATCTTCGCGACCCGCTCCTTGGTCCCACGCTCGGCATGCGGCATGTGCTTTGGGTTCCCGTGTTCGGGCACAACCTTTTGCGCGGGTTGATTCTTGTGGCCGCGCAGGACGCTGGCAGCCCGCTGCCGCGAACACTTGCAGAGGAAGTAGCGGCGGAACTTGCGCTGGCCCTCGAATGGGAAGCGCAGAGCCGGCTGGCCATGGAGCGCAAGGCGGATCTGGAACTCACTTTCCGGGTGCACTCCCTCCTGGCCGAAAACGCAGATCCGGAACAAATTCTTCTGGAGATCGTGGAAACTTGTACTTCCGCGGATGGTCCGCACGGCGTGGGCGCCATCTTCGCCCTGATCGGCCAGCGGAAGACCGGGCTTGCGGTTGCGGCTCCTTCCGGCGCGCGGGCGGAAGAGCGGTTGCGGATCTGCGCACTGAGCGGCGACCCGGCCTGGGGCCACAGCGTAGAGCAGGGGCCGCTGGAAATGTTCTGGCGGCAAGCCGTCGAAACCGGAGAGGTTACCGGCGCGGAAGCCAGCGCTCTGCCGTTGGCGAGGAACGTCGCGCGGATTGTGGCCATCCCGCTGAATTCGGGAGGAACCACCCGCGGCGTCCTGCTGGCTGGCCTTCCCCGAGACCGCACCAGCCTCGAATGCCTCGAACGGTTGGAGCGCCGCGCCCTACTCTCAACGCAGGTGTTTGAACAGAAAGAGCGTTTGTCGGAGCGGGTCCGGGCCGAGAAGTGGCGTCTGGCGATGCTGGAGTCGAGCGAGCGACCCGTTGTTCTGCTGGACCGCAGTGGCTTTCTGAGCGGCATGAGCCAGGGGGCGCGAAAGATTCTCTCGCAAGACGCTTCCGTACCGTTTGTGCGCTGGGAAAAGCCGGAGCTGCGATTTGTGGAGATGTTCCGCCCGCGCGAGTGGGAGCGCGTAAGCCGCTGGCTGCAGTCCGGCACCGGGGAGGCTTCGTTGCAATCGGCGGCAGCGCCCCTGAACGCCCAGTTGAAGGACGGCACGGGCATCCAATGCCGGAGATCGGAGCTCACGACCTCCGAATTTCTTGCCATAAGCATCGAGCGCGCGGCTGCGCAAGCCGGCGAGCGCCGCAAAGAGGATGTCGAAGCGGAGTTCCGCCAGACGGTGGGTTGGATGAGCGAAGGCGTGGCGGTCTTCGACGAAACCGGCGGTATTCGCGCGGCCAACGAGCAGTTCTACCGCCTGCTTGGCCTCACGAACGAGGAATCCGCCGGACTCCGGACTCTCGAGGACTTGCTTGCTGTGGTGGCGCCGCATGCCGCGGACCCGGAAGAGTTCGCCCGCCGCTGGCGGGCGCTCGGGGAGTTGCAGGAAGTTGAAAGCCAGGAAGATCTGGCGATGAAGTGGCCGGTGCACCAGACCATCGAGCGGTGCTCGCGCACGATTGCGGGGGAGGGCGGCCGCCGGCTGGGACGCGTGGAAGTCTACCGGGAGACGGCCGCCCGGCGGTCCTTTCAGTCGCGCATGGTACAGACCGAAAAACTTGTTTCTCTCGGGCAGCGCGTCAGCGGTATCGTGCACGAATTATGCAACCCGCTGACGACCATCTTGGGTTACGCGCAACGGTTGCTGCAGCGCGAGGCGGGCAACGAGGGATCCACGACCCAAGAACTGAGGGGATTGCTTGCCGAGGCCGAGCGCGCCAGTGGAATTCTCCGGCAGATGCTGCAGCTTTCGGGCGACGCCGGCGCCGTCCGGGAACCGGTTTCCCTGAACGAACTTGTGGACCGCACGGCTGGCTTGATGCGGGCCACCCTTTCGGGTTCCCCCATCCGCCTGATGGTGGAAAAGGGCGTTTCTCTGCCGGGCGTCGAGGGTGACTTCGGCCAATTGCAGCAAGTGCTCCTGAACCTCCTGCAGAACGCGCAGCAGGCCATCACCCAGAGCGGGCAGGGCGGACTGATCGGTGTGCGCACCGGCTGCGCCGGCAATGGGCGGGCACGCCTGGAAGTCTGGGATGACGGCCCGGGGGTTCCGGGCGCGATTCAGGCGCGCATCTTTGATCCATTTTTTACCACCAAGCCGCCGGGCGTGGGCACCGGCCTCGGCTTGGCGATCGTGCTCGGGTTCGTTCGACAACACGGCGGAACGGTCAACGTCCTCAGCCCCCCAAAAGGAGGCACACGGTTCGTTGTGGAGTTGCCGGGCGCGAAGAAATCGACCGAAAAGCCCGTTGCCGTCACCACCGTGTTCCGCCTTGCAGAGCAGCCGCCCACGCGTGAAACCCAGGCTTCGAGGGAACACCGCGCACCGCGCGTGTTGGTCGTGGAAGACGAACCGACCGTCGGCGGGCTGATCGCCGACGTCCTGCGGGACGAAGGCATGCGCGTGGATGTTCTGCGCGACGGCGAATCGGCGCTCGACCGCGCGGAGCACGAAGAATACGACCTGGTGATCTGCGATTTGAAGATGCCGGGAATGGACGGACAGAAATTCTTCCAGTCCCTCGGGAAACGCCGGAATCCGCTGCAGGGACACGTGCTGTTTGTCACCGGCGACGTCGTGGCGCCGCGGACCCAGGAATTCCTGGAGCGCCACCGCCTGCCATACGTGGCGAAACCGTTCCGGGTGGAAGAGTTGAGCCGCGCAGTTCGCGGCATGTTGTAAGCCATGTCTTAAGCTTAAAGAGGAGAATTAACGTCGTGCCAGAGGAACAGAACCTTATCGAAATACCAGTTGCCATAGGAAAGGATCACCCGGCCGGAGGAGGAGGGAAGCTGGTGCTGCTCTGCGGCCGGGAGGATTTTTGCCTGGAGGCCCGCCACGAACTGCAGCGCCGTCGGAAGGATCTGCGCATCGCGGACTCCGACGGAATTTCGGGGGCGCGGCAGATTCTGGGCGAGCAGGCCCCTGCGGTGATTCTGGCCGAGGAGCGCGCACTGGCGGAGACGGATGGACCGTGGCGCGCGCGGCGGCAGGCGATTGAGTCGGCCTTGTCGCTGCTCGCGGGCTCCGCGCCGGTCGTGTGGATCGGCTCCGCCGAGGAAGGCGCGCAGTTGACGCAGGCGGTGCGCTCCGGAGCGGTGGATTTTGTGCCGCGCTCGGCGATGTGCCTGCCCGCTGCCGTTACCATGGTGGAACGGAGGTTGCGGAGTCTGGCGAAATCCGCGCCCGTGGAAGCCGCGCGACGGGCGACCGTTTCCCTGGGGGAATTGCGGCTGGATGATCGGGACTTCGGCGAGGTGCTCCGCCACGAGTTGAATAATCCGTTGACGGGGATTCTGGGCAATGCGGAACTCCTGCTGCTCGAGGTGCGCCGCGGAAGGCTGGACCTGCCGCTGCAGACGTTGCAACGGCTGGAGACCATTACGGAGCTTGCCGTGCGCATGCGCGAAACCGTCCGGCAACTGAGCGACCGTTGGGAAAGCGCGGGACTAAACCCTCCCGGGGACAGCGAAACAGGCAAACCACAATCGCATTAGCCGAAGTGGGGTTAATGATTAGGTTCGTGACGCGGTTCGTGGCCGAGGATCGCGCATGGAGTCAGTGTCCGGGGACGGTCTCAGGCTTCCGAAGGAACTCCAGAACCCTCCGCTCAAACTCTTCCGGCGCTAATCCGAGCGCCGCGGTGTGGAACGCTCCGGGCACCATCCACAGTGATTTCGGCCCGCGCGCGGCTGCGTAAATCTTCTTTGCGTGGCGGCAGGGCAGCGTGGTGTCCGCTTCATCGCATATCAGGAGCATGGGAAAATTCCGCGCGGCGACGGACTGTTCAGGGGAAACACCGGCGGCGGGGAATCCCGCAAGTTTTCCCCCGCGATAGAGCATCATCCAGGCCCCCGGGGCGAAAAGCGTTTTACCGAGCAATGGATATTCCTGCAAGCCGGCGTAATCGTAAGACGCTTCCCGCAGGCTCGCAAACGGAGCTTCGGCAACCACCGCTTCAATGCGGGTATCCGCACCCGCCGATTGCAGCGCAATTCCCGCCCCCATCGATTCTCCCAGCGCAAAAATGTGCGCGGGGTGCTCGGAGACAACCAGTGCGTCCACGACCGCCCGCGTATCGTTGCGTTCCAGCCACCCGTAAGTGGCCATCGCCCCGCCGCTCTCCCCGTGGGCCCGCTGGTCCATCATCACCACGCTGTATCCCGCGCGCAGCAGGATTTCCGATTGTCCGATGGCGCCCACGCGATTGTCGGCGACGCCGTGAAAGAGCAACACCCAGGAGCCGTTCGGCGCCTGCGGCCGCACTTTCCAGCCGCGCAGTTCCGCCCCGTCCGGAGCGGTGACCGGAAAATCTTCGCGGCGCGCGCCGGTGTGAGCAAAGGAAGCGTCCGCCTCGCGGATCAGACCCGGCGTCAAAGGGCGGCGCACGGGGTGAAGGAAGGAGGGAGCCAACATCCAGCCCATGGCGGCGGCCATGATCGGGGGAACCAGCAAAAGAATCAACAGAATCCGGAACACGCGTCGCAGCATAGGCCCTCAAATTTAAGATACGGGATTCGGTGAAAAGGAGTTCACGAAAAATTGGCCTGGTTCGCCCCGGCCAACTCGGCGGAGAAGTACATCAGCTGCGGAAAAGGACATCCTCACGCTGAAACATTTTCACGGCCAGGAAAAGCGCGGCGGCCGCGTACACGCAGGTGGATAAAAAGATCAGCGCGATAAAGTTCCAGTGATAGGTGCCGGTAACAAGTTCCTTGCAGAGTAGGCTGACGTTCAGGATCGGAACCAGCGCGAGTTTGGCGGTCAGTTCCACGCCCGGAAGCATCGCCGCCACCGCCGGAAGGATCACCAGGATCATCAAGGGTGAAATGTAGCTCTGCGCTTCCTTATAGCTTTTGGCGAAAAGCGAGATGGTAATCAGGCCGGCGGAAAAAAGCACCGCCAGCGGCAACGCCATCAGGAAAACCGACAGCACCGCGGGCAATTTAATCTCCAGCCGCATGGCCGCCGCGTCGGGGTTTGTGGTCACGTCGAAAGCTTTCAACTGCCGGATTCCCCAGAACGAAACGCCCATCGAGCCAACAGAAAGCGCCGCTGTGACCAGCGAAGCGGTCAGCACCAGGAAAAACTTTCCCATGACCAGATCGAGCCGCGAAATAGGGCTCGAAAGGATCGTCTCCATGGTGCCGCGTTCCTTTTCGCCGGCGGTCAGATCCATCGCCGGGTACATGCCGCCGGTCAGGCAAAGCAGGATGACCATGTAGCCGATGATCCCGCCAAAGGCCGCGCCGCCGACTTTTTCTGGCGGAGCGACATTATCCTGCTTGATCTGAAACGGTTGCAGCACGGAAGCGGGTACGTGATTGGCGTCCAGGCGGGCTTCGATGACCTTCTCACGGTAGGCCTTGAGGTCGCGTTCGACCGCGTCCGCGGAAAAAGAAGATTTCAACTCGCCTTCGTACTTGTAAATCTCGATGGTCTGAGGATTCTGCTGCGCAAGACTCGCGTCAAACCCGCTCGGAATGGCGATCGTCGCGCGGATCTCCTTGTTGATGATTTTGTTTTTCCAGTCCGGGGTCGCGGGCACCACTTCAATCTTTTTGCTCGCGCGTAGTGCGCCAACCACCTGCGGAGAATCCGCCCCGCCCAGCAGCATTACCCGGGGAATCTCGCCTTTCGCTTTCGACTCCAGGGTCTGTGCCAGCCCGATAAAACCGACTGACATGAGCGGAAAGAGCAGCAGGGGCACCAACAAGGTGGAGATCAGCGTGCGCCGGTCCCGCAGTGAATCGGTCAACTCTTTGCGGTACACCGTACCGATGTTCTGCAAGGACATCTCAGGCCGCCTCCTGTGGTTTGTAGTGCGGCGCGACCACCTTCACGAAAATCTCCTCCAGGTCCTGCTCCTGGTATTTCTCGCGCAACCCGGCCAGCGAACCCTCCGCGAGCAATTTCCCCGACTGGATGATGCCGATGACGTCGCAGAGTTTCTCCACCTCGCTCATCACGTGCGTCGAGAAAATCACCGTCTTCCCCCGCTGGCGGCATTCGCGGATGAATTCGAGGATCGTGCGCGCGGTCATAATGTCCAGGCCCAGCGTGGGCTCGTCGAAAATCATCACCTGTGGGTCATGAACCAACGTGCGCGCGATGGAGGTTTTCTGCTTCATGCCGGTGGAAAGCTTGTCACAGCGCCGGTCGCGGAACGAGTTCATGTCCAGGCGGGTGAAAATCTCGTCCACGCGTTTCTTCAATTCGGCTTCGGAGAGCCCGTTGAGCCTGCCGAAATATTCAACGAACTCCTGCGAAGTCAGTCGCGGGTAAAGAGCAGTCGCGGTGGAGAGAAATCCCACATTCGCGCGCACCTTCTGCGGCGCTTCAACTACGTCGTGGCCGCAGACGATCGCCGTCCCGTCCGTGGGTTCCAGGATCGTGGCCAGCATGCGCAGCGTGGTGGTCTTGCCAGCGCCGTTCGCTCCCAGCAACCCGTAAATCTCTCCAGGCTTGCACGTGAAGCTCACTCCGTTCACCGCGCGGATTTCGCCGCGCTTCTTGTCCTTGAAGAGCTTCGTCAGTCCCCGCGTTTCAATCATCGGCAATACCTCAACGTGGAATGGGGATCCGGCAGCGCTGGCCTTTGCCATCCGATACGCCGGAGCCGGGCGAAAGATTTCACTGGAAATGGTTCCGCGCGCGGAATGCGGAAACTGTTCTAAAAAAACTGCTCTTGCCTATCCCCTGCGACCATTCGGGCACTGCCTCGCATCGAATTTGTCCGCAGGCAGGCGAAACATATTGTTGCATTGGATGCAGACGCGATGCAGTTTGCGCGATCCCAGTGTTGCGACAGGGCCTTTCTCTTCCGCGCCGTGTTCGCTCCAGGTTGCATCCATAGTGGCGGCATTCTATCACGCTGGATGCGGCTCTTGCGCCAAGGCCCGCGCTGCATCCTGGAAACCACCCCGGGCATCTCACAGAGTGATTGATGCGTGTGGAGAAAATGGCTAACCTCCTGATAGACTTTAGGTTAAGCATTCGAAGTACAATTCAGGCCAGCAATCGGCATCCGGAACGAAAGGCGCCCGCGAAAGCCGGATGATTCCTTCGTGCAGCAGATCCTGATGGCGAACGAGGATTGGGTTTCAGGAATTTATGGATAAGAAGCTGCGCAACCGCACGCTGCTCTTCCTGCTCCTTGCGGGGATCGTCGCCTTCGTGTTGATCAAGGTGAGCGGCCGCCAGCCGGTGGCCAAAATATCGGCGGTGAGGCCGTTCCGCCAGACCATCGTTTCATCCATTGCCAGCAACGGCAAGGTGGAGCCGATCGCGCCGTTCAGCATTCGCGCGCAACTCGACACGTTCGTCGAAAAGGTGAGCGTCAGCGAAGGGCAGAACGTGAAAAAGGGGCAAGTTCTGCTGCAACTGAACGTAAAAGACGCCGCGGCTCAGCTGGCCAACGCCAAATCGAAGTTGTTACGCGCACAGGAAGATCTGCGCGCAGCCAGAGCCGGCGGCCGGACCGACGAAGCGGCCCGCGTGGCGGGCGACCTGGCCAAGGCCGTTGGCGATCGCGACGGCCTGCAGCGCAATCATGAATCGCTGGCCCGGCTGCTGGCGCAGGGCGCCGCGACAAAAGACGAGGTCGCCGTCAATGAACTGGCCATGACCAAGGCACAAGCCGAAGTGAACCGCCTGACGGCGGTGAAAAAGGAATTCGAACGCCAGGTTTCGCTGGATTCCTCACGCGGCGAACTGGCCGTCCAACAGGCGCAGAGCGATGTTGCCGCCCTGGAAGACAAAGTGCGCCAGGGCCGCATCATCGCGCCGACCGACGGCACCCTGTATGCCTTACCGGTCAAGGCCGGAGACTACGTGAAAGTCGGCGACCTGCTGGCGGAAATGGCCGACCTGCACAAAGTGCGGGTGCGGGTGTTTATTGATGAACCGGAAATGGGCGGGCTGGAGCCGGGCCTGCCGGTAAAAATCACCTGGGACGCGCTGCCGAACCGGACCTGGCCCGGGCGCACGGAGATGACACCCAAACAGGTGGTGCCGCATGGCTCGCGCAGCGTGGGTGAGCTGCTTTGTTCGGTGGAAAACGCGAAACTCGAGCTGCTGCCGAACACCAACGTGAACGTACGCATCAATTCCCGGGAACGATTGAACGTGCTGGCGGTGCCGCGCGGATCCGTGGAAACGCTTGGCGGGCAGAGTTTCGTTTTTGTAGTCAAGGATAGCGTGGGGAAGTCTGTGCTGGTAAAGCACGCCATTCAAGTGGGTATCGCGGACGCCACCAACTATGAGATCGTCAGCGGCCTCACCATGGAGGACACGGTGGCGCTGCCGGGCGACGCCGATTTCCGCGATGGGATGTCGGTGAAGGTGGTGAACCTGGACACATCGAATGTCCCGGGCGGGAACGGTGCGAGCCACTAAACTTATTTGCGCCGCGCTTGCCTGCCTGCTGTCGCTGCCCGGCGCAGTGCGCTCGGAAGAAACCTCCGTGGCGAAGGCCAGGAGCGCTTTTGAAAAGGGCGAGTACGCGCAGGCGATTGAGATTTTGAAAAGCGCGGCGAGTGCTGAGCCCAACAACGGCGACATCTTCGTATTGCTGGCCCGGTCCTACCTGGAACTGAACCAGTACGATGCCGCGGTAAACAGCGCGGAAAAAGCCGTGGCCATCAATCCGAAAAACTCTGAATACCACCGCTGGTTGGGCGAAGCGTATGGCGCGAAAGCTGACCACGTCTGCGCGCTGTGCGGCGCGTATTCGCTTGCAAAAAAGACGCAGAAGGAATTTGACACAGCAGTACAGCTGGACGCGCGCAATTTTGACGCCCAGCAGGATTTGGTCGAGTACGACTGCACCGCGCCCGGAATGGTTGGCGGCGGTGAAGAAAAAGCACAGCCTCTGATCGAGAAACTGATGGTTATGGACGCGGCCGAAGGCCACTACGCCACCGGCGTCTGCCGGGCGCAAAAAAAGAACTACGATGCTGCGGACGCGGAGTTCGCGAAAGCTTTGGAATTCAAACCCAAAACCGCCAAGCGCATCTACGATATCGGCGACTATTTCCTGCAGCGCAAGAATGCCGAAAAACTGATTGCAGTCGCCGGCGCGGGGGAAGAGCTGGCGCCGCGCGATCCGCGGGGAAAGTTTTACCATGGCGTGGCCCTGGTCCTGCAAGAAAAGAAACCGGCGGAAGCGGAGAAACTTTTGCGCGAGTACTTGCAACTGGCGCCCATGAACTCTGAATATCCGCGCCCATGGGTGGCGCACTACTGGCTCGGGAAATTACAGGAGAACCAGAAGAACTCCGCCGGAGCGCGCGGAGAATATCAGGCGGCCCTGAAATTGAACGGCAAGTACAAGCCGGCGCAAGAGGCATTGAAGCAGCTCGGGAAAGACTGAGCCGGTTTTTCGGAAGGCAAATGCACATACGCGAAGCAGTCGCGGTGGCCGTGGACGCCTTGCGCGCGAACAAAGTGCGCGCGGTGCTCACATCGATTGGCGTGATTATCGGCAGCGCCTCCATCGTTCTGGTGGTGACCGTGGCGCTGACCAGCCAGAAATTCGTCATCTCTCAGATTGAGGCGATGGGCTCGAACCTCGTCTGGGTGGAGATGATCAAGACCCCCGAAAAAGCCCAGCCCCTCAGCTACGAAATCAATACCGACGATCTGGCGGCGGCGAAAGCGCAAATCCCCGACGCGCTGATTGTGGCCGGCTTCAACGATCTGCCGATGGCGGTGGTGGTCAGCGGCAGGACCCGGCCGGTGCGGCTGATCGGCGTCACCGACGGCTACCAGCAAATCCGCCGGCTGATTATTCTCCGCGGGCGGTATTTCGATTTTGCGGACATGGAGTCGCGCAGCAAGGTCTGCATGATTACCAAGGATCTGGCGGACCGCGTGTTTGGAGTGGAAAATCCCGTCGGACGGCAGTTGCGCATGGGCGAGCTGACGTTTACTGTCATTGGAGTCTTCAGGGAACGCGCCGAAACGTTCGGGTTGTCCGAGTTGCAGAAGGAATCGGTCATCATTCCGTTTTCGCTGATGAAGTATTACACCGGCACCGACGTCTTGAGCACGTTGCAGTTGCAGACGGGCGGTGCGGACAAGGTGGGGATCGTCGAGAAGCAGATCAGCCGCCTGCTGAAGAGCCGCCACCCGGCGCAAGCCGAATACAATGTGCAGACGCTGACGGCGATCCTGGGCGCTGCAAAGACCATTTCGCTGGCCTTGCGCATCGTATTGATCGTGATTGCCTTCATTGCCCTGCTGATCAGCGGCATCGGCATCATGAACATCATGCTCGTGACGGTGACCGAGCGGACCCGGGAAATCGGAGTACGCAAGGCAATTGGAGCCGCGCAAAGAGAGATCATGTGGCAATTCCTGATCGAAGCGTTTTTGATCAGCGGCGGCGGCGCGGTGATTGGAATCCTGATCGGCGTTGGGATTCCGGTGGTCGTCCAACAGCTTTTGCCTGGGAATCTGCGCGTGCCGATTTCGGGAATGAGCGTGGTGCTGGCGTTCCTGGTGTCCTGCTCGACGGGACTCTTTTTCGGCTGGCTGCCGGCGAAGCAGGCGGCGGCGCTCGAACCGGTCGAATCGCTGCGCTATGAGTAAGTGGATGGGAGGATGTCGCATGGCCTGGAAACAAGGCGTGGCTATTGGAATTTTGGCGGCGGCAGTTGCGCCGCATCAAGCGTGGGCACAGCAATCTCCCGCCATGGCGGCGAGTTCCACGCCCGTTGTGCTCACGTTGAAGCGCGCGGTCGAACTGTCGCTCTCGAACAGCAAGGATATTCAACTGGCCAGGCTGCAGGTCCAGGCGGCTCAGGACTCGGCGCAAATCACACGGGCGGAATTTCTGCCTAATCTGTATGCGGGGTCCGGAGCTGGCTACACGTACGGATTGCCGGAGACACCAGGGGGCCGCCCACCGGCGATCTTCAGCGTGACGTACACGGAGCAAATCCTGAATGGGCCGCTGCGTGGATTGGCGAAGGAGCAGCAGGAGCAGGTGCACGCGCAGCGCGCGGTGCTCGAGGACACGCGGAGCCTGGTGATGTTGCGCGTGGCCTCGGGCTACCTGGAACTTGTCAAGGTCCGCCACTCGCTGGAGTTGTTGCGGAAAGAGAAGGAGAGCGCCGACAAAATTGTGGACGTCACGAAGCATCGCGAAGGCGAAGGCTACGAGTTGCCCGTCGAAGTTACCAAGGCGCAGCTGACATTCGCCCAAGTCCAGCAGCGCATCGTGCAACTCGAAGGCCGGCAGGATGAGCTGGAAGTATTCCTTCGCAATCAATTGGGGCTCGCAGCGGAGCAACCCATGGACGTGACGCCGGAAGAGTTGCCCGGCGCGGCCGAACAGGAAGGCGCGAACCTGATCGCCATGGCCGCTCAGACCAACACGCGGCTGATGGCGGCGGAGTCGGACGTAAGGGGCAAGGAGTTCCGCTTGAAAGGCGAGAAGCGCGGTTACTGGCCGACGCTGCAACTTGTGTCAATTTACGACGTGCTGGCAAAATATAATTTCAACAATAGTTTCCTTGTCATCAACGAACGGAATTTCCGCACCAACAACCTCAATGCCGGTGTGAGCATCAACGTGCCAATCTACAGCGCGAAGACACGTGCGAACGTCTCGCTGGCGCAGGTGAACCTGGAAGCCGCGAAAATCAATCTGAGCAACACGAAAATCCAGGTCAGCGCCGAAGTGCGGCAGAAATCCCGCAAGGTACAGCAGGCCGATGCGACCAAAGAAGTGGCGAGGCTGGAATTGCAGTTGTCACAACAGAATCTGGCCGTCCTGCAATCGCAATTCGGCGAAGGCCGCGTGAATCTCCGCGACGTGGAAAAAGGCCGGTTGGATGAGAATGAAAAGTGGATGTCCTACCTCGACGCCAATTTTCAGCGCCAACAGGCACAGCTGGATCTGTTGAAGACCGCAGGTCAACTGGACAAGGTTCTGGAGTAGCTCGGCGATTCACGGTTGAGGATTTTGCAATCAAAAGAGTGTCATCCTGAGACCCGCGCATTCTGCGGGTCGAAGGATCTAAAAGTTCAGTTAGCCAATGATGTTAGCGGTGAGGTTCATCACCCATCCTCGTCGGATGGGTGATGAATGACAGTTTCTTTGTCTTCGCATTCGAGATGAGATTCTGAAGTTGCTATTTGGGGCATTGCGGCATGCTGGATAAAGAAAGCCTGAAAATTCTGCTCGATTCTCTGGAGAAGCTGGAGGCGGGATTTGCGGCGCTTCCTGAGTTTGACGCGCGCGTTCCAGGCGCCGAACATATCCCGGAAACTCTTTCTGCCGTTGCGGAACGCCTGCAGGATAACTTTCCCTACTTTCATCCTTTGTATGCCGGACAGATGCTGAAGCCACCCCATCCCGTGGCGCGGCTGGCTTATTCGCTGGCGCAATCGATCAATCCCAACAATCACGCGCTCGATGGCGGGCGCGCGACTTCGGCAATGGAAAAGGAAGCCGTTGCCGGCATCGCCGAAATGTTTGGGTGGCGGGAGCACCTAGGCCATTTGTGCGGCGGCGGCACGATGGCCAACCTGGAAGCCTTGTGGGTTGCAGGTAAATTGACGCCTGGAAAAAAGATTTTGGCAAGCGAGCAGGCGCATTATACGCACGGCCGGATCAGCGCCGTATTGCAATTGCCCTTCCTGACCGTTCCCTGCGATCCGCGCGGCCGGATGGATCTGGCAAAGTTGGGCGAACTTCTTGCGCAAGGTGACGTCGGCGCGGTGGTAGCGACAATCGGAACCACGGCGACGGGCTCGGTCGATCCGCTCCCGGAAGTTCTGCAATTGCGCGACAGGTATGGATTTCGCGTGCATGCCGATGCAGCCTATGGCGGATATTTTGGTCTTGCCAAAAATCTGGACAGCCAGGCGCGGCACGCATTCGATCTTCTGCAGCACGTGGATTCGATTGTGATCGATCCGCACAAGCACGGGCTGCAACCATACGGTTGCGGCTGCGTGCTGTTTCGGGAGCCGGGCGTTGGGAAACTCTACAAACACGATTCGCCGTACACGTATTTCAGCTCCAAGGAAATTCACCTGGGCGAGATCAGCCTGGAGTGTTCGCGGCCAGGCGCGGCTGCGGCGGCCCTTTGGGCCACGCAGAGGTTGTTGCCGCTGACGAAGGGCGGGGAATTCGCACGAATGCTGGAGGATTGCCGCGCGGCGGCACTGGATTTCCACCATCGTCTGAAAAAAGACGCCCGGTTTGTGACGGCGTTTCCTCCGGAGCTGGATATCGTGGTGTTCGCCCCGAGGGCTGGAAGCGTCAGCGAATCGTCGGAGAAGTCGCGAACGATTTTCGAGGCAGTGGCGCGCCGCGATCTGCACCTCGCCCTGGCGGACTTACCTGTCAGTTTCTTCGAGGCCAATCTGGGCGCAATGAAGAGGGACCGGAACAGTCTCACATGCCTGCGCTCGGTCTTGATGAAGCAGGAGCACAAGGAATGGATCGGGCGAATCTGGGAAATTTTGTCCGAGGCGACCGATGAGGTTTTGAGGCCCTAAGGCCATGTGGAGTGCGGGGCTCTGCTCCCGCTTTAGCGTTTTCTGGCTTAGAGGATGGCTGTTCGAGCCCTCTCTGCTTTGAGGTGCCAATACCGGAAGCTCCGTTTCCGCAGTCAAAGGGATTGCAACTCCCACTTAATGCAGCGGTTAGCTATTGGATGCGGCTTAGACACCGTTGGCAGATTCGTATGCGGGGATGTATCCAAGTCGGGTAAACTATTATCTACATGGTGTGGGGTACCAAACGGGGCACAGTCCTGTGCTACCTGTTTGGCCAAAAGTGCGAATGTTTTGCACAATGAATTTGACTGAAACTGAGGGTGAAGAATGCCGGATGTAATGAAAACGTTGTTGTTAAACCCGCCGAGCTTCGAGAATTTCGACGGCGGAGCCAGTTCGCGGTGGCCCGCGACGCGTGAGATTGAGTCCTATTGGTACCCGGTTTGGCTGTCCTATCCCGCGGGAATGATCCCCGGTAGCCGCTTGCTGGATGCCTCTCCCCACAAGATCAACTGGCAACAGACGGTGCAGATCTGCAAGGACTACGAGTTCCTGGTGCTGTTCACCTCAACCGTTGGCTTCGCGAGCGACCTGAAGCTGTTGCGCAAAATCAAGGAAGCAAATCCTTCCATGAAAGTGGCTTTCGTCGGCCCTCACGGCCACATCAAGCCGGACGAAACGTTGAATGCCAGCGAAGATATTGACTTCATCGTTCGCGGTGAATTCGACCACGCGGTGACGGAGTACGCGCACGGCAAGCCCGTTGGTGAGATCCTCAACGCCAGTTACAAAAAAGACGGAAAGATCGTTCACAACGCCACGCGGCCGCAGCTTCACACGGAAGAGCTGGATGCGCTGCCTTTCGCCACGGACGTCTATAAGCGCGATCTCGAGATTGAGCGCTACAACGTGCCTTTCCTGCTCAATCCCTTCGTCTCCTTTTATAGCTCCCGCGGCTGCCCAGCGCTTTGCACATTCTGCATGTGGCCGCAGACGCTTTCGGGCCACGCCTGGCGCACTCGTTCGGTGGACAACGTCGTCCAGGAAGTGAAGAACGCACTTTCCTACTTCCCGCAAATGAAAGAGATTTTCTTCGACGACGACACGTTCAACATCCGCAAGGATCGCGTCATCGAGCTGAGCCAGAAGTTCAAGCCTCTCAAGTTCCAGTGGTCCTGCACGGCGCGCTGCCACAGCAAGTATGAAGAGCTCAAGGCGATGGCCGACGGTGGGGCCCGCTTGTTCATCGTGGGATTTGAATCCGGCGATGCGCAGATCCTGAAGAACATCAAAAAGGGCGCGACCACGGATATGGCGCGCGAGTTCATGAAGAACTGCCGCAAGGTCGGCATCAAGGTCCACGGCGACTTTATTATTGGTTTGCCCGGCGAGACGAAAGATACGATTAACAAGACCATCGATTTCGCCAAGGAACTCGATTGCGAAACGATTCAGGTTTCGCTGGCTCACGCCATGCCCGGAACCGAACTGCACGATCAGATGTCCAAGGAAGGTTTCTTGCGCGTGGAAGCTCTGGCCGACCAGGGTGGCCATCAGTTGCCCCACATCGAATTCCCGCATCTCTCCAAGGCGGACATGATGGCGGGGGTAACGCGCTTCTACGACGAATACTATTTCCGCCCGAAAGTTGTTTGGCGGATCGTGAAGGAAGCGCTGTGGGACAGCCACGAACGCAAACGTCTGTACCACGAAGCCACGGACTTCCTGCGCCTGCGCGCCGAGCGCCTGAAGTGGGTGCAGCAAGGCGGCGACTCGCCGAAGACGATGGTCGCAGTGGGCGGAACCTCATCGGCCAACGGCAACGATTAAGGTTTCCTAGCGGCGTGTGCAGTTTTTATTCCTTGCCTATTTGGGGAGAGGCTTGGTTCCGCAATTATTCAAATAAAATGAAATATTGTCATCCTGAGCGCATCCGACAAGGATGCGCGAAGGATCTCAACCCAAGTCTCAAGCACCAACCTGAAGGGCGAACTCCAACGAATGAGCCACGAGCATAGGCTGAGATTCAAGACACTGGTCATGGTCTTGCTCATGGTGGTGTGCGCGAACACCGGCGACCTGATGCTCGCGCGCGGGATGAAGCAGATCGGCAACGTGGAAATCTCCGTTCCAGGGCTCCAGCGCGCGCTCCTTTCGACGATTCAGAGCGGCAGCATCTGGATCGGGATTCTCTTCCTGATTGGATTCACACTCTGCTACATGACGGCGGTCAGCTGGGCCGATTACAGCTTCGTGATGCCCGCTGGCGCGTTCGGCTATGCGATCCAGACGATGCTGGCGATCTTTGTGCTGCATGAGACCGTTTCGGTAAAGCACTGGATTGGCGTCCTTCTGATCTGCTTCGGCGTGCTGCTCGTGGGGCAGACCAAGCCAAATACCACGAATGTAGCGGTATTGCCCTCATGAGCCAAAGGGTCTTACTAATGCTGATCTTTTTTGTGCTATGCAATACCGGCGGCGAGATCGTCATGTCCTATGGGATGAAACAGGTGGGCGAACCGCAAGGGTTCCGGCCCATGTCGTTACTTCGGTTTGTTTGGTCGGCGGCAAAGAATCGCTGGTTGTGGGTGGCGATTCCAATGCTGGCCGCTTCGTTCTACTCTCTACTGATTCTATTTTCCTGGGCCAAGCTAAGCGTCGTCATCCCGGCTTCCGCCTCGAACTTCATTGTGGGGACGATCTGCGCAAAGTATCTATTAAAAGAGGATGTGTCTTCCAAGCGATGGTTGGGCGTGATCTGCGTATGTGCCGGTGTGACGCTGGTTCTGCTAACGGGTGGACACTAGTTTACTGACGCGCCGCAACTTTCTTTGCCTGTCTATTCCAAAAAGTCACGAAACTAGGGACGATTGCTGAAGACGTAGCGATCAGCGGATTTGGTGACTAGGTAGACAGGCGCACTGGGCGCGAGGATGTCGCGCTTTTTTTCGTTGCGGGTGATCAGGTAGATGCGCGTGGGGCCGGACCAGAGCGGGGCGAATTGGGCGTCGTCAAAGAAGATTGCTGGCGAGTCAGGGAAGAGCGAACCGTACCAGAGGCCGTTGACGCGGCCGTTCAGAACGTAGATCTGCTGGCCGGTATAGAAACGTACGGACGAAGCATTGGCGTATTCGCCATCCATGAAAATTTTGTCGCTCGGCTGGAGAAGCGGCTTGAGCGTGGCGGCAAATTGTTGGGAGCCCAAGATCGGGTAGAAGACCCCAAGCGAGATATGCGCGCACTCGATGAAGACGATCATCATAGCGGCAAGGGCCCAGTTCGCGAGTTGCGTTTTGCCACTGCGCCGGAAAAACCAGTTAAGCAGTGTGCCGAAGAAAAAAGCGATCGCCGTGCCGATAAGCGGGCCGCGGAAGAAGCCCATGGCGTCGCCCGTAAGGTCGAGCATATGGCCGAGGGAAAGCGCGTACAGATTGGGATTCTTGTTGAGCAAGTCGAATAGTTCCAGATTCGAGGCCGGGGCGTGCGACGCGATGGCGAGAGTGCCGGTGATCGCCGCAATAAGGAGACCGAATGCGAGCAGGACCGTGGCGGAACGGCGCCCGGCGCGTGCGATGGACGAGCCGATGGGAGCTTCGGATTCTTGAGCCATCCAGTGACCGATCAACAGCGCAATACCGGGCAGACCGGGGGCGAGATAGTATTCCTGCCGCGTGGAAAAGCTAAAGAAGAGAAGAACCACAGCGGGCCAGCAGAAGAGCAACAAAACAACGGCTTCGGTTGAAAGGCGAAAACCGGCGATGCGCGGCAGCCGGAAGTGAACTTGGGCGAGTGCTTGGGGAAGGAACGAACTCCAGGGCAGGAACCAGAGAAAAATCAGTCCGTAAAAAAGATAGAGGGGAAAGGTGTCGTAGTCGACGGGATAGCGCTTGCCGAGATAGCGCAGAAATTGTTCGTTGACGAAGTAAAACCAGAGAAAGCCTTTGGCCTGGCCCGCGGCAGGATTGCGGATAGCGGCGAGGATGTGCCAGGGAGCGGCGACGAGAAGAAAGACAATCGTGCTGGAGAAGAGATGCATCTTCAGCAGGTGGCGCAAGTCGCGGGTGAGCAGCAGGAAGATGAACATGATGGCGCAGGGGAAGACGACACCGATGAGTCCCTTGGTGAGGACGCAGAGCGCGATGACTGCGGCGATGCCCCAGCAGGAAAGAAGCGTGGGCTTTTCGGATTGCCAGCCGTCGAGGAACAGATAGAGCGCAATGCCGATCCAGAGGCCGACGGTGACATCCGGAATAAGAATGCGGGTGAACAGATACGGTCCGCAGGACGCGAGGAAAACTACGGCGGCCCAAAAGCCGGACTGTGGGGTCAGGAAGCGGCGTCCGAAAAAATAGAGCAGAAAGGCTAGCACAAGGACGCTCAGTTGGAGGGAGAGTCGGGCGCTCCAGGTGTGCACCCCAAAAAGCTCGAGGCCAAGGGCGACTCCCCAATAGGGGAGCGGTGCTTTCTCAAGATAGCGGATATTGTTTTCGTGGAGGGTGACCCAGTCATGGCGGACGAGAATTTCACGCCCGGCATCGGCGTGGGACGCGTCAACGTCGTCCTGCAGCGGCGGCGTGAAAAGGCCGGGGCCAAACACAGCCAGCCAGAGGAGAGTCAGGATAACAAGCGATGGCCAAGTGCGTTGTCCGACAGAGCGAAACATTCCGAATGAAAACCTCAATGAGGGTTTACGGCCACGAAAAGGTGTTGTGCGCAAAAGTATAGTTTAGCATGCGGTCGCCATGGTGACGGAAAGCAGGGACCATCGCCACAGAGGACACAGGGCACACAGAGAAGATTCGGAACACGGAAAGAGGGCGAACAGGCATGCTATTCTTGGATTTAGAACCTGGCCTTGCGATTATGGAAGTGCAGCGGAATGCCCCTGGAATTGGGGCAATTCCGCGATGGCTTGACGCGCGGAAATCCGGTGTGAAGCGTTTGGTGATGGAATGTTGAGGGACAAGGGAGCCCGAGCTTGATCATTGTGCGCAGCCCGATGCGGATTTCGCTGGGCGGTGGCGGCACGGATTTGCCGTCGTACTACACGAAACATTCGGGATTTGTGGTGGCGGCGGCGATCACACGCTATGTCTACATCACGATCAGCGACGGATTCTGGCCGCGGATTCACCTGAAATATTCGAAAATGGAAGATGTGGAACGCGTCGACGAAATCCATCACCCGATTATCCGCGAAGCGATGAAACTCACGGGCGTCGCCGGGCCGTACCTGGAAATCGTGAGCCACTCGGATATTCCGGCGGGGACGGGTCTGGGGTCGTCGGGGAGTTTCACAACGGCGCTGTTGGGCGCGCTGTATGCGTTCAACCGGAAGTTTGTATCACCGCAGGAATTGGCGGAGCAGGCTTGCAAGATTGAGATTGATATCTTGCAGGAGCCGGTAGGGAAACAGGATCAGTACATCGCGGCGTTCGGCGGGATCACAAGCTTTGAGTTTCTGCCGGATGGGAAGGTAAACGTTTCGCCGCTAACTTTGCCGGCGGAGGCGCTGGCGAACCTGGAGGACAATCTTCTGCTGTTTTTTACAGGAACGGCGCGGTCGGCTTCGGAAATCTTGCGGGATCAGGATACGAAGAGCAAAGAGAATGCCGCCGAGATGCTGGCCAATCTGCATTTCACGAAGCAGCTTGGAGTGGAAAGCCGCGATGCTCTGGTCAAGGGCGATTTGCGGAAATTCGCGGAGTTGATGGCAACGCATTGGGAACATAAGAAGAAGCGCTCGCCGGGGATGAGCAACGGGCCGATCGACTCGCTCTACGAATTAGCAAGAAAGAATGGCGCGCTCGGCGGGAAGATCGTAGGAGCCGGCGGCGGAGGATTTTTGTTGCTGTATACAGAGCAGAAGACGCGGGTGAGGGAAGCGATGCGCGGAGCCGGGTTGCGGGAAGTGCGGTTGGGGTTTGATTTCGGTGGAACGACGGTTGTTGTGCACTCGTAAAAGCCGAAGAGAAAAATAACGCAGAGACGCCGAGTTCGCAGAGGGTCGCTGAGGAAGAGAAGAAGGGAATTGATGCTGCCGGTGGCGATACTTGCGGGGGGACTGGCGACGCGGCTCAGGCCGGCGACGGAGAAGATTCCGAAGTCGCTGCTGGAGGTGAACGGAGAGCCGTTCATCGCGCACCAGTTGCGGCTGCTGAAGGCGAACGACGTTTCGCAGGTGGTTTTGTGTGTTGGATTTTTGGGCGAGATGGTTCGCGATGTCGTGAAAAATGGGCATGCGTTTGGGTTGGATGTCCACTATTCGTTTGACGGGCCGGCCCTCCTCGGAACCGCGGGCGCCCTGAAGCGCGCTTTGCCGGCCATGGGAAAAGCGTTTTTGACGCTGTACGGGGATTCGTACCTGTTGTGCGATTATGCTGGTGTGGCCCGCGAATTTGAAGCTTCGGGGAAGCAGGCGCTGATGACCGTGTTTCGAAACGAAGGGCAGTGGGACACGAGCAACGTGGAATTTGAGGGTGGCGCACTTCTGGCGTATGACAAGAAACAGCGGACGCCGCGGATGAAATTTATCGATTATGGGCTGGGAGCATTTACGGCCAAAGCGTTTGATCGGGTGCCGGCTGAGAAAGCCTTCGACCTGGCGGATTTATACAGAGAAATTCTGGCCGATAGGGAATTGGCCGGTCTAGAAATGAAGCAGAGGTTTTACGAGATTGGATCGCCGGCCGGGCTCGAAGAGACGGCGCAGTTCATTGCGTCACAGGGAGTCGCTAGGGCATGAGTGGGCAGACGACGTTCGCGGAGAAGTTCTTGGCGGAGGCGGCGGAGATTGTGGCTCGCTTGGATCGCGCGAGCCTGGAAAAGGCCGCGAAGATGATCGGCGAATTGCGCGCTGCCGGCGGGCGTCTTTTTATTTTGGGAGTGGGCGGAAGCGCGGCGAATGCTTCACACGCCGTGAATGATTTCCGGAAGATCGCGGGGATCGAAGCGTACGCACCGACAGACAATGTTTCGGAACTGACGGCGCGCACGAATGACGAAGGCTGGGCAACGGTTTTTGAGAGCTGGTTAAAGACCAGCAAATTGCATTCGCGCGACGCGGTGCTGGTGTTTTCCGTGGGCGGCGGTGATGTGGAGCGCAACGTCAGCCCCAACCTGGTAGCCGCGCTGAAGCTGGCGAAATCAGTGAGCGCGAAGATTATCGGCGTGGTCGGTCGGGACGGCGGGTACACGGCCAAGGTGGCCGATGTATGCGTGTTGATTCCGGTGGTGAATCCGGTGCATGTTACCCCACACTCCGAAGCGTTTCAGGCGGTGGTGTGGCATTTGCTCGTTTCGCACCCTGTGGTGAAGGTAGAACAGACCAAGTGGGAATCCACGGCAGGGACGCGATGAGGAACAGAGCGGTATTTTTGGATCGCGACGGCGTGCTGAACCGGGCCGTGGTGCGGAATGGAACGCCGTATCCGCCGGCAAATGCGGCAGAGTTGGTGTTGACACCAAATGCGAAAGAAACGCTGCAGGGACTGAAGGAGCAAGGATTTTTGCTGCTGGTGGTGACGAACCAGCCGGACGTCGCGAAGGGAACTACCACGCGGGCGGCGGTGGAAGAGATTAACCGGAAGCTGGCGTCGGAGTTGCCCGTAGACGATGTTTTTGTCTGCTACCACCAGGACACCGATCATTGCGATTGCCGCAAGCCAAAGCCGGGAATGATTCTGGATGCCGCGCGCAAGCACAACGTTGATCTGGCGGAAAGTTTTATGGTCGGCGACCGCTGGCGGGATGTGGAAGCGGGGCAGAACGCGGGATGCCGAACGATTTTTATTGATGGCGGGTATGAAGAGCGGCAGCCTGCTCGGCCCGCGGATGCGCGGGTGCATTCTTTGAAAGAGGCCGCGGACTGGATTTTAGAGGCGTGCCGAAAGGGAGTAGCGCAATGAAGGCGGTTTCCGATTTGAAGGTGAAGATTTTTGGCGACGGCGCGGACTTGCCGGGCATTCTGGAACTGAGCCGGCTGCCATATATCAAGGGATTCACCACCAATCCCACGCTGATGCGCAAGGCGGGTGTGGCGGATTACGCGGAGTTTGCAGCCCAGGTTTTAAAGCAAATCAAGACCCAGCCGGTGTCATTCGAAGTGTTCGCGGACGACGAAGAGACAATGGAGGCGCAGGCGAAGCACATCGCGGGCTGGGCAAAAAATGTATACGTGAAGATTCCGGTGACGAACACGAAGCGCGAGCCAATGTACGGGCTGATCCGGCGCCTGAGCCACGAGGGGATCCAGGTGAACGTGACGGCGATGATGACGCTGGAGCAGGTGCGCGAGGTGGGTAAGGCGTTGCACGGCGGAGCTGCGTCGAATGTGTCGGTGTTTGCCGGGCGCGTAGCGGACACAGGGCGCGATCCGGTGCCCATGATGCGCGAGGCAGTGGAGATTTTGCGCGCGCACCCGAATGCGGAGTTGATCTGGGCCAGTCCACGAGAGCTCCTGAATATTTTTCAGGCGGATGAGATTGGCTGCCACATCATTACCGTGACAAACGATATCCTTGCGAAGTTAAAGCTGGTCGGAAAAGACTTGGGAGAGTTTTCACTCGATACCGTGAAGATGTTTCACGGTGATGCGGAGAAGGCTGGTTACACGCTTGATGTGGCGACCGCCGCGCGTGGAGCGAAGTCTAGTAAGTCTTAGGTAGCTTCGTGTAGCAGGCGTCGACGATTTGCATCGATTGCAGGGCGTCGGCCGCAGTGGCAATTGTCAGAGCAGCGGTTGGATTGGTGCAGGCGGCAATGAATTCCTCGGTCTCCTGCTGCAGCGAAATATCTTCCATTCCATAGTCAAAAAGAGTTTCGCGCGGCTGATCGGGCTGCAGCCAGGGCCATTTGGTAACGATGGTCAGGCGCTGTGGGCCGTAGAATTTCCCGCGGCCCCGGAGGAGGAACTGCGCCTTTTCGGTTTCGACGGTAATCTCCATGCGCGATTGCCAACTGGAGAGCGAGAGATTGATGCTGGCGGGCGCGCCTCCGGGAAGCGTAAGAACGAGGCTGGCGTGGTCTTCGACCCGGATTTGCCAGAACTGGCGGCTGAGATGGCCGGCGGCGAGTTCGGCGCCGCCGAACATCCACAGGAAAAGATCGAACAGGTGGATGCCGGGATCGATGCAAACACCACCGCCGCAGCGGACGGGGTCGGTTTTCCAACTTTTTTCGTAGCCAGGTTGCGCGCCGTGGGAGAGCACGGCATCCACACCGAGAACCTTGCCGTATTCGCCGGTTGAGAGAAGTTTGTGAAGGTGCTGGACGTTTTTTAAGAAGCGATAGTTAAGGCCGACGAAAACGCGGCTGTTAGCTTTTTTTGCTGCGGCGATGAGATTTTCTGTTTCAGCGCCAGTGCGGCCAAGCGGTTTTTCCACCAGCACGTTGGGAGAGAGCGGAAAGATCGTCGGAAGGAGTTCAACGGCGGAGTCATGAGGAGTGGCGACGATGGCCGCGTCACACTTTCTCGAGAAGGCTGCTTGTTCATTTACGACTGTCGCTTTTGGCGAAAGTTTTGTGCCTTCAGAAAGTTTGGGATCAAAGACGGCGACTTCAGAAACTGCCTGGAGTTTGGTCAGAGCTTGTATACGCTGGGCGCCAATCAGGCCGGAGCCGACAACGAGAAGTTTCATAGGTCGATGCGCCTCAGTTTGAGAGCTTCCTCGCGGAGAGCATTGGGCGAAAGCGCTGGATACGGATCGTTAACGTGCAGGAAGCGGCCGGAGACGCCATCGGAATCCGAGGAAAGCAGCCAGCGGCAGAGAGCGATGGGTTTAGAGAACGGGACGACGGTGCGGACTTCTCC